>JABAOC010005480.1_pt1 | contig 33974 bp, 31 predicted proteins | sample 7062161 | NCBI WGS metagenome assembly JABAOC01 (sample SAMN14538625, study PRJNA623070) | marine sediment metagenome | biome: marine biome [ENVO:00000428]; feature: marine pelagic biome [ENVO:01000023]; material: deep marine sediment [ENVO:00002113] | place: India: Gulf of Khambhat ... | reverse complement strand
GCCGTTTCTGCCTCCACCCAGGGCAGTGGTCCAGCGCTTTCCGGGTACACCATCGACAGTGGCTCGGCCGTCTATGGCAGAACCGATGGCAGCGGTGAAGCGGGTCATTTTGAGATCACAAACTCTGGTAACGGAGAAGCTGCTGTTTTTGCAACGACAGTTGGCACGGGCGATGCGGTGTATGGCGAACATACCAGCAGTGGGAATTACGGCTCTCTTGGTGGTTCCAATTATGGTGTATATGGTATTACTGCTGAAGGTGCTGGTGTGAAAGGACGATGTACAACTGCTATAGGAATTGGGGTACATGGAATTGGTACCCAAAAGGGAGTCGTGGGTTATAGCACTTATGGTGTAGGCGTAGAAGGTAATTCTCGTGATGGTATAGCTGTGAGTGCTGAGGGCGACCTTTATGTCTCAGGCGCATATCGCGGTGACATTTCATCATCTTCGGGTGACGACGGCGCTCCCTTTCCCCCTCCGGCTTATGATAGTGGGTGGATTTCGATTGAGTTAGATGAAGAAAAAACACTCAGGCACAATATTGGGGGAACTGTGGACAATTATGTTGTTGACATGCAGTGTAAAGATGTAGATGCTTCATGGGGAATTAGTAATTATGGTGTCGGAGGAGACCTGAGGAGCTCCTTTTCCGGGGTAGGTGCATATTACCACAAACTTACTACTCAATCTATTACGGTTGGACGACAGGATGAAGCCTATGTGCCTGACCGGATCCGAATAAGAATATGGGTTTACTGGTAAAGCAGTCTATTGCCTGATGAACTTTTGCACAAAAGTGCAAAAAGCATTCCACCTAGAAGGGATAACAAGATTGCCAAATTTTTCGTGTTTATCCCGTTAATCGTTAGGAAAATTGCACCTCATTTTGAGATTTGCGTCGGTGTTGGTTGCCTCGTTAGATTATTAATCAGTTATTCGCCCCTCCGCAAGTTTCTGATCTATGGCAACTTGGATTCTAATTAACCAATATGAAGGAGGATAGCAATGATTCAATTCAAAAATGAAAGAGGAATTAGCAAGTTAATTCTAGTTGTTTTGATTTTGACATTTATATCAGCGGGAATAACATTCGCCCAATCCAGCACGAATTACCAGGTAAAAAAATCCGTTTTTGATCAGAGGGGAGGGATATCTTACTCAACCAATCATACAGTGGTTGATGCGATGGGCCAACCATCCCCTGTCGGCGAAGCGTCCAACACCAATTACATCGTTTCCTCAGGATTTTTGGGAGGCGGTAAACTTATTTCTTCTATTGATGTAGCAGAAACAGGTGAGGGAGTTATTCCAGATGAGTTCAAATTATGTCAGAATTATCCCAATCCATTTAATCCAGAAACATCCATCAAATACAATCTGCCGCAAACGTCTGAGGTGGTATTAACCATTTATAATCTTCAGGGCCATGAGGTACGACGTCTGGTTCAAGGAACGAATTTGGCTGGTTATCATACGGTGCATTGGGATGGTCAGAATGAATCAGGTCAGAAAATTGTTTCGGGTTTGTATTTATATCGAATTAAAGTAAAGACACATGGTTCTGATTGTCATACATATATTGGATGCAGGAAGATGTTGTTAATGAAATAAGGACAATACCCTAATTGGAAATAGTACCCTGTGAGAAAAATAATTTTTAACTACTTATAATTTTATAACCTGTGTCTAACGAAGCTGTGGAACTGACTGCTTCGCTCTGAGCAATTTATCAAGTTTTAATTGTTACCGATGTTTTGTATTTTTAATCAAGTTTTGTGTGTTTGTGTTAGCAGCAGCTCACGCAAATCGTTAGAACTAAACAACTAAAAATCATTTAACATTAAAAAGGGAGCTTAAAGATGAATAGTACCATATTTAAGAAAGTCGTTGTGTCCATGTTCATTGGATTCATAATTTATTTCCTTGCAGTTAATTTTAATGATAGCTCTGATCCAGCATCCTATTTTAGCGCCATTCAGGGAGTTTCTAAAGAAGCACCTTTGAGCAAAAAAGCAGCGATGGAAATCGCCCAAAGGGAGGTTGAATCTTGTGCCAATACTCTACAAAATGATAAATGGACTCTGGAATCAACAGTAGTAGATGCATTTCCAATCTTTATTGATGGCATTGAAGGAGTATCTTATTACGAATGCAAAGTAACGACCAATGGAGTAGATGCTGGTTACGTCTTAGTGAATGTAAATAAAACCGATTTATTGATACCTGAAAGCTCGCCGGAAGGTCTAACGTTGACTGAATGTTACAGAGAGCAACTTGGCAGAGCTGATTTTATGGTGCTCCGCTATGATTGCTTCAGGAGTGTTGCTGTTCAAAGGAATTCAGAATCTTCTTACCCTCAAGGGAAAATAATTGCTTCTTTCGGATTTGTTGACGAAGCAAATCCAGACCAACTAGAAAAAACAGCAACCTTTAGAAAAGATTCTCAAATTGATGCCTTTAAAAGTTTTCGAACCACAGTTTTAGCAAAGGGATGTTTTCCAACTTACTCTAAAGAGGAACTCGAAGAATATTATGGCGAATTTAAATCTGGTGAATATACAATTGGATGGGGCAATACAGCCTGGGCAGCAAAATATAGGGACATAAAAGCTGAATTAAGAAACACATTTCCATGTGGTTGGCATACCCCGCAATGGACACAATTTAAGGTGCGTGGTTATCCAATCGGCTGTGGTAATACAGCCTGGGCAATAGTATATGCCTACTGGGCTGCATTTAAAGGAAAAACCCGACTTTTCGATGGTTATGATGTCAATCGCAATGATAGATGTGGTGATCGTGAAGACCAAAAAATTAAGCAATGCATGATGGATTGTAACAGGTATTGCGAAACGAGAGATGTGAAAGTTGGAAGCAAGAAATGGGGTAGAACAATGCCCGAGAATATGAGTAATGGCATTATGTATGCAAAAAATAAAGGATATATGCGGTCAAGCTGTGTGCGAGATCGAGGGACCGAATATAGTAAATTTAATAAGGTTAAACGCCATCTCGATGCAGACAAACCAGCAATACTATTGATCCATAATGACGGAATCGGTATCCCTTATCATTATGTGGTTATTGAGGCAGCAGTGAAAAGACAGAAATATATAACGGTTGGTAGGAATAGATGGGATGATCGTGATGTGAAGTACTTGGTTAATTTTGGTCATTGTGCTACTTATAAAGATAAAAAGGGCAAAACACAACAAGGAAGAAGGTGGATCTACGTCAGAGAGTATGGAAGAAATACTCATAAAGTATATTCAGCATTTTCTGTTTTTCTTCCTACTGTAGGATAAGTTAATGAGTTCAGGAAATCAGGTATCATAATATCTTATAACATACTGTTTATTAATGAATTGCTGTTGCTGTATTTCCAGATTAAAAGTTCAGTAAACAGTATCATTAGAATACGAGAGGAGTTAGACCTCAGATGTCTACGGAACCTTTGAGGTCTACCCTATTCCTTTGATGACGAATCAGAGCATTCTTGTCTAATTCCAAATTAAATAGAATCACTTATAATGATTAATCTTATATGTTGGATAAGTGATCGCAAGCTTAGAGCAAAACTGCTTTGTGATCGTATCCTCGAAAATGATATCACCGTAAAAACGAGAATTCAAAATGTACATCCACAAAATTATTCTGAATTTTTTGATATGTCTATCCATTCTGCTCACAACTGTTAATATTGTCGATGCATACGATTGGACCAAGCATGCAGGAGAGCTCTATGCGATTAACGTTCCAGAGAAGGCACCTCGGGAAAAATTATCCTTATCTGAAGCTCAGGGAATCGTGGTAAAATATCGCTGGATATACGTTAACTCATCTTTACAAGATTTAAATGAGGCAAAAGAACAGGCAACGAAATTGTCTAATGCAGTGGGTCGGCCTCTCGTTCTGGTGTACATGCCCCGTCATGTTGGGGATGGTCAGAGAAACGACTACCATCCGCAGTTCCAGACTTCATTGGCTGGGCTTATTGAGAGAGCGATTGCAGATGGGAAGGAACTCTTGATTAGTGCAAAAAGTTACGGTGTACATCAAGCTTTGCGCGTGATGCGACGTTTTGATTCACCCCTGATTCTTCTGACCGGAATTGCTCCTGCTTTTGGGGCTTTCGGCAATCAATGGAGTGCTAATGTGAAGCAATATGTTAAGGATGTAGAACAGACACGCTGCAAATACTGTATGATCGCAAGTGAAGATGATGGATTTACGTGGAGATCAGGCGGAGCTGCTTATAAAAAACGTATCGGTTTTAGAGGAGATAATGATGTCGGCAGGGCAATGCAAAAAAATAGGAAAAACGTACACATTATTGTACTGCATGGCGCAGATCACGCACCGATTGATGAATACCTCAATCATGGTTTGGTGAAAGCAATGCGACAAGCCGCGGATCATTTTGGCATGAAAAACACCCCGGTCGGTGATGTAGTCTACGGGCGGAAAATAGCACCTGTAGCCGAAGCGACAAGTAGCCAGGAGCGCTCCGTTCGTTTCTTCCTTCATTTCCCGGATGCCTATTTGGTCCATGAACCTGATAACAAGCGCCTTCAGATAGTCGCAGAAGGAGCCGCTCTTTCCTATGGAGCAAATTGGGAGATCAAAAAGATGAAGGACTATCTCTATCATCTGCGGCAGAACATATGGAAAGACTTTTACTGGAAGGTCAATACATCCCGTAAACAGGTATATAAAGTGACAGGCGGCTCTTTTGGAAAACTCGGTGGGCAGGAGAAAATCCTTAGAATCAAAGTAGATGTGGTTGGAAGCGTTAATAATCCTGAGCGTTTTCTGTTGAGATTTCCAGATGCCTATCTGGTCCATAATCCTGGCAACAAGGTTCTTCAGATAATTGCTGAGAGATCTGTTCTTTCCTATGGAAAAGACTGGGATGTCAAAAAGATGAAGGACTATCTCTTTCACCTGCGCCAGAAAATGTGGAAAGACTTTTACTGGAAAGTAAACACATCACGTAAAAAGGTATATAAGGTAAGGAGTGGTACATTTGTACAACTCGGCGGTCAGGAACAAGTCCTAAATATAAAGGTGGAATTAAAGCCTTAGTTAATCGTCTTCTAAGGGAAGCCAATACCGATTCCATCGCTTGGAGCGATGGAATCGGTGCTCGACATCGTCTTTATAAGTCCAACGATGCTTCGCTGATGTAGAAATGTTAAGAGTCTTCAAATTTTTTGATTTTGATTTTACTTCAATCTAGGAATTATTAAAAAAATTTTAAATATCAAAGGAGAATATATAAATGATTCGAAAAACTGTTCTACTATTGTTGTTTACTCTATTTATATCTTTCCCTCTTTTGTTGGGAACATACGTTTCACTTTATGCTGACAGTAATAAAACCTCGCCGCAGATGTGCGAAAAGCGGTTTAACGTGCGGGCGGGATCGCAACGGTTTTCCATTCCCTACTGCCGCAGTAGAGCACTCAGCGATGGACACAGCACGGCGACAAGGGCCGTGATCGTCATTCAAAGTAGCAGCCTGAACGCAAGCGATGTCTACCAATGGATGTGGGAGGCTGCCGGAAGGGCAAATAGTCAGAGCAAAACGGTCGTATTTGCTCCCCAGTTTCCTGTCAAGAAGGATATAGCCGCCCATAACCTGGAAGATAATGTGCCTGTGTGGGAAGACTGGGAATGGGCAGTTGGCGGTAATTCGCTCAGACTCTCTGGAGCTCGGTCCACGCAGATTAGTTCCTTTGATGTTATCGACCAGTTGATCAGAGCGTTCTATGATCGCGGAAAATTTCCCAGGCTGCGTCATGTTGTCGTGGTGGGGCAATCTGCTGGAGGGCAGTTTGTAAACCGATATGCGATCACAAACGGTATTCATGAAGAGGCAAAAAAGAAGGGTCTGAGTATGCGCTATGTGGCAATGAACGCTTCTCACTACCTCTACCTGGATAAGAAGCGCCCATCTCCTGTTGATGGAAAATTGAGAGTCCCCAATGCCAATTTCATCCGGGCGATCAACCATCAGTTACCTGCTGGTGAAACACCCCATGATCCGGAGGGTGCAAACTGCAGAAACTATAACGACTATCCAAAAGGGCTGGATAATTTGTGGAGTTATCCAGCCAGGCGTTCAATCAGGACTATTAAAAGAAATTACAGGAGAAGGGATGCTCGCTACCTGATTGGGGCGCTTGATAATAATCGCAATGATGCAGGTTTGAGCAAAAAGTGCAGTTCCGATGTACAGGGGCTGACACGTTTAACTCGCGCGCATCTCTATTGGGCACATCTAAAGGATGTATATGGAAATATGATAAGGCGTTATCAGAAACTTGTCAAAGTTCCCGGCATTGGGCATGGCTCAAGGAACATGTTCAACCATCCGCTGGGGGGACTTAAACATATTTTTGACCACCGTTAACCGAATAAAGTAAACAACAATGAAAAGATTAATTGTAATTTTAGTATTAATGACATTTTTTTTGCCAAATGGCATGCCGATCCTGATACCTCAAGAAGGATCAAAACAGATTGAGATAAAATTAGCCCAATTAGTTGCAGATATTGAAAACAACTTGATAATGGATATACGCCTACCTGTAAAAATGAAACTTATTGTGCGAGGCTTCAGTTACAATCAGGATGGCTTGGAGACCACATCAGTGTTCAGCAAGTATCTGGGCGCGGTAGCCGGTGCTGATGCGATATTAATTGGAAAATTCGAAGATTTCAATACGAAAATAAAAATATCTGCTTTGTTAAAAGATGTACAATCGCGTGAAATCATCCTTGATGCCTCAGTGCCGATCCCAAAAGAGGCGAAAAGGAAGGATTAATATAATATTAAAGTGAGGCAGTTATGTCAAAGGAAATTGTTTATATCGTTTATATCATTATTGTCGGGTTGTTTTTGCTGAGCCTCAACATCTGTAGCTTAGCCGAAAAGGAAAAGACCTACTACCTCGTTGGCAACATCGATCAGGTAAAAGGCAAAGTTGACGAGCAAGAGACGTCCTTCCGCGGGCAAATCGGATTTCGGGTTGTTGCTGGTCAGGAAGGACAACTTACGCTATTCTTAGACAAATTAAACCTGGTATCGGCTGGAGTACCCACAGACAGCGGTAACTCCGGGATCATTAGCCTGGTCCTGGCGAAGCCAGGGGCCAAAATGAGCCACGACTCGATTACAGGCAAATTAACGGCCGAATTCAAGTCAACCCTCCACTACGAACTGATCGACAAGATCAAGGGGTATCGCCAGGTCAAGGGCAAATATGAAAACGACGTTTTTCCTCCGTATACTGAGGAAATGACAGGAAAACTGGTAGGAAAGCTCCCTGGCAAGCTACAAGCAGCAGAAAAGGGACATGTCGCTTTCGATGGAGAACTCAAACTGGAGATCAGCAAGAAGGTTCTCGGAGCGATGCGCAGTATCCTTCTTATCGATTTTCGAGTTCAGCTAGAGTGGATCGTTACCGCTGCTAGAGATGGCTGAGATATTCAGGATTCGATCAGCATTCATTTATAGTATTAATTGATGTAGTTCGGTAATTTCCTAACTACTTTACAGTGGGCATACGGTCCCATAACTTAAAAACTCTAAAATTAATGTAACAAAAATAGTAAATGGAGGTAATTATGTTAAATAAAACAGTTTATATCATTGTTTTTGGGTTATTTTTGCTTAGTCTTAGCACCAGTAGCTTGATCGCCAGGGGAAACGCTTACTATCTTGTTAGCACTATCGACCAGGCAAAAGGTAAAGTTGACAAGCGTGGGACGTCCTTCCGCGGGGAAATCGTGTTTCGGGTTGTTCCGGCTCGGAAAGGGCAACTAACGATGTTTCTACACAGGCTAAACCTGGTATCAGCGGGAGTTGGCACGGCTCGCGGTAAATCAGGGGTTATTGGCCTGAACCTGGCGAAGTCCGGATCTAAAATGAGCTATGACCCGCGTACAGGCAAGGTGACGGCTAAATTCCAGTCAACCCTCCACTACGAGTTGATCGACAAGAAAAAGGGGTATCGCCGTGTCCAAGGGAAACATGAAAGCGACATATTTCCTTCCTATACTGAGGTGATGGTAGGAAATCTAGTAGGGAAGCTACCGGAGCAAATGAGAGCAGCAAAGAAGGGACAAGCCTCTTTCAACGGAGAACTCAAACTGGAGATTAGCAAGAAGGTCCTCGGAGCTATACGTAGTATCAGTCTTATTGATTTTAGGGTCCGGCTCGAGTGGGTCTTTCCGACAGAACCAGCCGAGATACTCAAGGTTCAACCGGTCTTCATCGGGAGCGGGTCGCGCGATCCGAACGTTACCGGAGAAGCGTTCGAGACTCTCATACGTCGCGCTTCCGAGATATGGAACCGCTGTGGAACCGTTCGCTGCCTTAGGTTACTCGCCAACCCACCGCGATACGTGAACAATGACGCATACCGTGTGATAGACAATAGCGACGAAGCCGCTGATTTAAGGGCAGAGGTCGATGTCGCCGATGCGGTAGAGGTGTTCGTGGTGGAGCGTCTTGATCTAGCCCTCGCCCTTAGATGGGGAGGTGGAGCGACCTGGGGTTCTGGAACTGCATCCACGAAAATCGTGACTTGCGATCAACAACTTGATGTGCCCTGCCCGGCACCCTGCACCAATGGAGCCTGTCGCAGAGCAGGAGCTACCCCGGACTGTGGCGCGGTGAACTACTACCACCTTGCCCATGAGCTTGGCCATGCATTGAACCTGGACCATCCAACTGGTGAATACGGCCTTGCTCCATCTACCGTTAACTCTAACATGGAACCGAGCGGCTTTTGCTGCGATAACCCGAACATTCAGAGCGCGCGAAACTGCCGTAATGCGTCCAATCCGCTACTATATTGGGGACGGTCAGCGTGTACAGGAAGTCCGGACATCATAGACTAAAGGAAGTGGTGCGATTGTGATTGTGCTTATAGGTTATGTGTGTAAAATGCTGGCTACAGGTGATGATTTTTGTTGTTAACCCGCCAGCCGAGTGAAGTCAGTCATAGCTCCACAAGCAAGACAAAGGAATATCATTATGTAAGGAAACAACAATGAAAAAGTTAATTGTAATTTTAGTATTAATGGCGTTTTTTTTGCCAAATGGCATGCCAATCCTGTTACCTCAAGAAGGATCAAAACAGATTGAGACGAAATTAGCTCAATTAGTTGCCGATCTTGAAAACAACTTAATAATCGATACACGCCTAAATATAAAAATGAAACTTATTGTGAGAGGCTTCACTTATGATCAGGACGGGATGGAGGCAACGTCAGCGTTCAGCGAGTATCTGGTCGAGAAAGTAGAGGCTATGTTAAAGGAAGCCAAACAATTTAGTATATTGCCGCGCTCTGAAGTAAAGGATATGGTTCATTCTCGAGACTGGAAAGTAGAGGAGGCTTCTCCGGCTTTGCCCGAGAATCTGGGCGCGGTAGCCGGGGCTGATGCGATATTAATTGGAAAATTCGAAGATTTCAATACGAAAATAAAAATATCCGCTCTCGTAAGAGACATACGATCGCGAGAAGTAATCTCTGATGCTTCTGTGCTGATCCCAAAAGAGGCTGTTCCAGCGGCTATTGCTGTCTTTTCTGAAAATTATGGTGAGGTCTCTTTCGCTGATCTGGTCGATGAACCTGAAGATACGCTTGATATGGTGTTTGAAGATATTCATCTCGAAGTTTTTGTCGATCACTCGGTAGATAATCAATATAAAGCTGGCGAGAACATGAAAATCTATATCAAAGCAGATAAAGACTGTTACATTCGTGTTCTCTATCGCGACACACAAGGGGAGGACCTTATGTTATTCCCCAGACGTGAAACCGATAATGATTTCATTAAAGCAAATCAAACTTATGTCATTCCTCCTGACAACTCTTATAAGATTGTTGCTGTGGAACCCTACGGTACTGAATGTCTCAAAGTATTTGCCAGTTCCCGTCCATTTGGGGGTATTCAATCAGTAAGTGTTGAAACCATCAGGGAGCGGGGAATGCGAATTGAAGACGATCAATCGCCACCAGCCTATGGGGAGAAAAGTGTAACGATCAGGGTTGCTCCGAAGGGGGAGAAATAGGGTATAAGGGAAATAGGGGAAATAAGGGATCTAAGGAAATATGGAAAATGGAGCGCCAAATATAATCCCAATAACCATTATAGCCCTATACCCTTTATATCCCCTATATCCATTAACTAAGAGGGTAAAATGCAATGAAAATATCAAGACAAAAGCTGATTGGAATAGCTGTAATTTTGCTTTCACTGACCCAGGTGATGTGTATGTCACATTCGCGAAAACATGTACCAGGAGAAGTCAGCGGTCTGGTTGGTGTTTTTAATGAAAAATTCAAGCAAGTCATCAAAAATTCAGATGGTAAAATTGATATCAAGATGGATTTGAGCCACAGGGATGGTCTTTATATTGTTGGCGACGAACCTTATGTTTTCGTAACGGTGAATAAAAAAGCACATGTAAGACTACTCTATGTTACCAGCCTGGGAACGATGATCCAAAAGTTCCCCGCACCTGAGTATAGAGATTCCATTGATGATGAGTATAGTAATTCCGTTGAATTAAGCGGTTTTAGCAGTGACTATCTTGGCGAGAACATCCGGTACCGAATTCCTCGACCTGGTGAAAAATATAAGTATGTGGTGGAACTTCCGGAAGGGGTAGATCGAGCGCAAGAGCTTGTAATCGCCATTGCAAGTACTGTGCCATTTACAACTATAGACTCATTAATCATGGCGAAAAAAGAACGTGTTGCAGGACCAGCAGCTTCTGAATCTTTTCTTCTGGCAGGTGCAACAGACCTGGGCAGTATTTTATTTCCGCAAGAGGTTTTAGTTATGACTCTGGCAACAAAAGTATTTGATCTCTTTAGCAATATATTTATTCAACGAAGAAGCAATTATACTTTTGGTTACACTTATAAAGTTATTACTATAAAACAGTAAAAAGATAATTGGGTAATTAGGTAATTGAGTAGTTATGTTCTTAAATTACATATTACCCATTTACCTTATTGCCTAATTTCCTAATTACCTATACGATAAATTGGAGGTAAATACCATTGATGTTTAAATTTAAAATTTGGCTCGTTATTTGTCCAATCCTGGCACTTTGCCTGGGAAACTGTTCCAAGCGTTATATTAAAAACTATAATACTGCGGTTGAATATTATAACCGTGAGGATTACACACATTCGATAGACTATTTCCAAAAAGCGCAGGTCCAGAAACCGGACTGGGCAGAAGCCTATTATGGGCTGGGACTGACATATTATAGACAATCTAAATATGAAGAGGCAGAAGCTCAATTTATGAAAGCGTTGAAAATTTACCCGGATAATCCACAGTACCTCTGGGGATTGGGCCTGACTTATTATCAGATGGGCAATAAGGACATGGCAATCGTGAGCTTTAAGCGAAGTTTTGAGCTTCAACCCACCGAAGACTGTGCCTATAATTTAGGAGTTGTTTTACGAGAGATGGGCAATTATCAGGAAGCTAAACAGCAATTTTTATTGTTAAGGGTCAACAATCCAAAATCCATCGAGATTCTCGAAAACCTGGCTTTATGCTACCAGGGGACAGGGGAAATGGAACAGGAGGCTGCAACGTGGCAGCAGGTTTTATCATTAGAAACAAATCCGCAGAAAAAGCAGCAAATCCAGGCGTATATAACCGCAGCTCACGAAAAGAAAATTCCAGATATGGCAGCCAAAGACAGACCACCATCCAAAGAGTTAGCCCCATCGGTAATTATTTACGCACCAGCCAATAATGCACAGGTTTTTGATGAAGCCGTGAAATTAACGGCAAAGGCTTTTAGTGAGGCTGGAATTAATACGGTGAATCTCTATGTAAATGGAAAAAAGTTTGAGACCAAAAGAGGTATGGCGATTGTCACCCAGGACGAGGGGAAACCAGTGCACATGATGGATACTCACATCCCTTTGTTGCCCGGAACCAATGAATTAGTGGTCGAAGCTGTGGATGTATCGGGTAATTCCGTAAAGGAGACCATTGAGGTTGTTCGGGTTAAGCCTAAACTTTTCGGTCTATTCGTTGGCATTAGCCGCTATAAAGATCGACGCATCCCGCAGCTAACTTATGCTGATAGAGATGCCACGGCATTGTATCAACTGTTTGATCAGCAAAAGACTTTTGAAACGACTCAGCTCAGGCTGCTGCAAAATGAGAATGCCACGCGTGCGAAAATAACCGAATCTTTAGCCTACTTTTTATCCAAAGCTGCGCCCCACGATCTGGTCGTCATTTTCCTGGCAGGTCACGGCATGCTTGAAGCAGGTGAATATTTCTTTATTCCTCATGATGCGATGAAAGACAATCTCTTTGGAACAGCGATCAAGGATGTCGAATTCAGCAGTAGTATGAAACGTATTGGCTCAAAACGAGTGCTGTTGTTCACAGATACCTGCCATAGCGGGAACATTCTTTCCAGCCAGCGGGGAGATGACTCAGTGCGGAGGTTTTTTGAAACCTTAAGTAAAACAGAAGGTCGAATTACCATCACAGCTTCTCAGTTTGATGAAGTTTCTATCGAAGATGCTCGTTTGAAACATGGCGTATTCAGCTATCATCTGCTGCAAGGTCTTCTGGGAAAAGCCGATAGCAATCAGGATCAGGTGGTGGGAGTCATGGAGCTTTATCAATACCTTTCTGAAAAGATACCCGATGTAACTAGAGGTGGACAACATCCAGTCTTACTAATTCCAGAGGGGAAGTTAGCCGGTGATGTCCCACTTGTCATTTTAGAAAAATAGAGGTGAAAAATGATGCGATTATTGATTGTTTTTCTTTTACTTGCTGGACAACTTTCTTTACATGAGCACTCAATCGCTCAGACAGGTCCAAAAAAGGAAACAGCAGAAGAAAAATTGACTTTTACGCTCAAAGAACCCAAATTAGAGAAGAAAAATACAATTGATTGGGCTAAAACTACGGGATTGGCTGCTGGGACTGTTGCAGTCGGGGGTGGAGTCTTATGGCTCGTAACTCAACCCAAAGATAAGGAGAAACCGACAACGGGACTTCCTATGCCCCCTGACTGGCCATCACAATAATAACCAGGCGGTTGTTTAAATTTTTGAAAGGATCGATCGTAAAGTGATAAGTATATAAGGGTATAAGGTTATAAGGATATATGGGGATTTGTTGAATTCCCATATATTTGAATGCAAATAAAAGTAAAAAATCCTACAGGGAACCGAATCGATAATCCTGGAAAAGTACTACTTTTCATTTTAAACGATGGTANNGATGGTACGTCATGGTCAAACAAGTAGGACTCCTTTCACTGAAAAAAATCTACCAGCTATTGGTGCCGCGGGAGCGATGGTCACAGTTATGTTCGACAGAGCTTATGATGTTCGTGCAAATGTTGGTTCTGAAATCGAATTTTTGTCGGTCAGACCATTTCCCATTTTACTCCCTGAAATAAAGTTTTAAATACTATGTTCAACCTTTATATATCTGAAATATTGAAAGTTAAAGCATTTTTTATTCATTATATGAAAATCTTTCAAGATAAATTAGAAAATATGGAACAACCAGAGAATTGAACATAAATATCCTAAAATTCATTTTAAAGAAATTTTCAATTCTGTGGCCGAAAATTTCATTTCAAACTATCAATTCTTACTTTCCAAAATTTTATTCCATATTTCATATTTATCAAAATGTGAAGTAACAGCGGATTGATAGAATTCTAATGCTTTCTCTCGTTGACCTTTTTTGAGATAAAGATCGCCCAGCATTTCATAGATCTCAAAAACATTCTCGTCATTTGGAAATCGTTGAATGATTTGATGCAGTAGGGGAACAAGAATGGACTCTTGATTAGCTTTAAAATTAACAACGTATAATGAGAGCAAACCTTTAATATCATCCAATTCTGCTAAATCTTCAGGCAAAAACTTTATGGCCGTTTTCATTTTCTCTAAACCTAACTCATACTGTTTATCTTTCAAAGCCATGATGAATTGAGCATAATATAAGTAAGTGATTAAAGTCGAGTCCAATTTTTCAGTTTGAAGAAATCTGTCCAGATCCTTAATCCCTGAAGCCAATTCGTTATACCTCCCATAAGTTCCCAACATTGTCCAGAAGATTTTATCCGAAATGCTTTCTTTATTTTTCTCAGTATCGTATACATAATAAGTTAATTTTTTAAGTTGATCGAACATCCAATCTGCCTTTTCTATTTGATTCAATTTACGTATGGTCATAACTGTTCGCAACAAAGTCCCGTCTTTCAACCCGTCCATCAATATTTCATACTGGGTTGAATCAAGATTGGCATTCATCTTTTCAATAATTTTGTCAACGCCAAAATTTATTCTGAAATCCACTGAATTCAAATCGACGTTCCAATATTGGCTTAAATAATTCAGTGCATCCAGATAGTTTTGATTTAAATAGAGTTCATCAGCCGCTGACGCATATTGTGCTTTAGTACGAGCGGGATAGATCTTGTTTCCATTCGCAAATACTATCACTGGATAATATATTTCATCTCCTAAGACTCCGTTTTTGAAAGGCTTGTAGTATGCCACCGCACCATTTTGCCCCCCGGTAGTGTAGGCATAAATATTTTTGTTCAGATTTTTTTGATGAAATTGTTCATACAAAATAAACAAATTTTTTCTCTGAACGCCACATAAATCTTCAAATAGCTCCCTTGTTTCTTTCTGTTCTTTGGTTAGCCTTACTAATTCATCAGGATAATCAATAGTATAAAATAGTTGTTCTGGGCTGCCCCAGCCAAAAAAATCTCGCACTTTATTGAAATTTAGCTTTACTTTTCTGTTTAAGGATAAATTAACAACCCAGAGATCTCTGGAATCATCCTGAACCTGGAAAAAAGCAATCTGATTTCCATCAGGAGACCAGGCTAATTTAATAATTTGCGACTTCTCTTCTGAAAGTAATTTTTCGTTTTTTCCAACGGAATCAATTAAAGATAAATTATAAAAATATTGAACAGTTGTTGAATTTTCTTTCTTTTTCACTTTCTGGACAACAGCGAGATGTGAACCATCTGGTGCCCATTGAAATTCTGTGACGTGATTGGCCGGAAAAATCTGCTGATTTTCACTGCCATCAAATTTTATCTTCCATAAGCCATTGTTGTTATTCCCATCCTGAGTATAGACAGAATAGGCAATCCATTCTCCATCGGGTGACCAGGCAGGAAAAGGATAAACCTGTTCACCGGTGAGTTTGATAATCAACTTCTTATCGTTACCATCTGGCAAACTAGAAAATATGAGATGCTCGGCTACATTATTCCACGACATCCAGAGAATCCGATTCTTGTGGGGCGACCAACTGGCAAATACTTTCCCCTCAAAATCATTTTTCACATCGATGGAGATCTGATCGATTGGAGTCAATTTATTCTCTTTTACTGAGTATACAAAAATTTCCAGAGCTGTTTTGTTCGATTTCGAATAGAGTAGAAATTGACCATCAGACGACCAACTGGGCGAATAAATATTTGACTTTTCTCCAGAGAGAGTATCAATTGGTATTACTTTGTTGATTTTTTCACCTTCAAATTCGACCAACAATAACTCTTTTGATTCGATGTTGACTATTACCAATTTTCTGCCATCAGGTGACCAGCTAAACTCATCTCCTTTGGGTTCATTCTCTTTACACGAAACAATAAATACACCAATAAGCACGACAAAAATTATACTTTTCATATATAATCTACTTTTCATTTTCATCCCCTCCTTGTTTTAATACAGCCAATCTTGCCTGGGTATATTTCACCCACAAGCTATTAGGATATTTTTCTATAAGAACCTGATACATTTCAGTAGCTCTCGATTTATCCTTGATTTTGTACTGAAAAATATCTCCCATGCGAAAATAGAGATCGACGCAAATTAAATGATCAGGATATTTTTCGATGATGTCTTGAAAATAATAAACCGCATCTTCCCATTTTTCTTTCTCAGACAGGAGTTGTCCCAATTGCACAAGCCCCTGAAACGAAGCCTTTTTTTCAGGATAAAAACTAACTAGTTGCGTGTACGATGTTATTGCCTCATCACTTTTATTGAGATGCAGGTGATAAATTTGCGCCATATTCAAAAGCCCGTCGGCACAAATTGGATGTTCAGGATATTGCACCAATAACTTCTGATAATAGTCGATGGCTTCTTTGTAATGTCCAAAGATTTCGTTCAATTTACCTAATTTGTAACATGCCAGCGGCGCAAATTTACTCTCAGGCGCATCAAGAAGTATTTTTTCATAATGCGACCGATATTGAGCAATGGTATTGACACTCTTGAGAATATCTCCCTCCATTTTCTCCGCGTCTCGATAAAGCGATTCAATCGAATCGTTTTTCTCACAAGCAGAGAAAAAGAATATGATGCTCAATATTAGAATATAGATTTTCTTCACCATGATTCAACCTCATTTACTTTATTCCAGGTCTTCTATAATTTTATTTGAACGACTAATAAAAAATTATGAAAAAACATCCAGTCCCTAATAGGACTTTGATTAATTTAGGGGATTGATTTTCTATAAACATTTTGTCCCTATCGTGACATTTCATTTTGACAAATCACATTTAAAACCACTTAGAAACTTACCAATTACTTAATTACCGAATTACCTAATATTCTTCCCTGCCGCGACTGCAAATATCTCTCAATAAAACGTCCTTTAAGTGAAGATTCGGATTGAGTACCTTCAGACTTAAAAACCGCCTGCGTAGTCGGGAAATCTTTGAAATGGATAGGCTGGTACGTCGATTGAACAATTCGAGAAACAAACCACTGAATACCGATCATTATGATGATCGTGGCTGCTACCGCGTATAAAATCCGTCGAAAGCCGCTACTCCTTACAATTTTAGGAGCTTTTTCAATTTGTTGAATCTTGTGATGTAGTTCCTCATCAAAATTGTCAGGCAATGCCTCGAATTGATAACGATCCAGAAACCGATTGGTCTTCCGAAGCTCAATTTCCTCAAGTACGCAAGCTTCGCATGTACTAAGATGGTGATGAATTTCCATCACATCTTTTGTATCTAATTCGCCATGAATGTAGGCGACTAAATTTTCTCGAACCTCGTTGCAGCTCACTTTTTTTGCCTCCGTTTAAGGACTAATTTGTTTATGAAAAAATATTCGTGAAACGTTAAAAATCAGATGCCAGACAATAAACCAATATCGTCATCTTCCTTTTCACTTTTCACTATTCACTTTTTACTTTTTACATTCCCGTCTGCCGTCTCACATCTCACATTTTACATCAAACTGTTTTCCTGCAAAAAATTCCTTACTTTTACTAATGCATTATGAATTCGGGATTTGACCGTCCCCACCGGAACCTTCTGAATCGATGCAATCTCGCTGTAACTCATGCCATGATACTGGCACAGCGCCAATGCCGTCCGCTGCTTCTCGGGAAGGGAGTCGAATGCACGTTCGAGGACGTCTTGCAACTCAATAAATTCGGTTTCTTTCCCTGGATTGGCTGATTCATCTTCAATCTGATCCAATAAAGTTAATTCTTCATCTGTTTCATTTTTACAATATAACGACAGGATCGAGGCTTTTTGCTGTTTTCGATAGGCATCGATGCAGATATTTTGTGCCATGCGAAACAGCCACGATCGGAATTTGCCTGTTGGCTGATATAGCTCAGCCGACTTGAACAACTTGACAAATACATCCTGCGTCAAATCCGAAGCCAGTTCTCGATCTTTGACTTTGCTCAGAATAAATCTAAAGATGTCCCGCTTGTGTCGGTGCACCAGATGGGTGAAAGCGTCTCGATCTCCATTTTGAAATTGTTGCATCAGATAGTCATCGGTATTGTGCACGATCTCGTACTCCCATTTCCTACTATAAACAACGTGGATCTTTAGGAATGGTTCATTTTTTTGCCAACTGATAGAAACAACCCAACAGATAATATTTAAATTTCAAGCGCCAATATCCCAAATCTAAAGAAATTACAATTCCCAAAACCTAAAATTCCAAGCTGCATTTTGGTGATTGAAATTTGAACATTAATTAGATTTGTGATTTCAATTTTTTATATTTAATGAATAATAAAAAAATTGTTGCAAAGGCAGTTTTAATTTATTATCTTTTATCACCAAGAAATCTGGTTTCTAATCAGAAAGGAGTCCTTATGCAGCCTTTGAAAGTATTCATCTCCTCAACTTATATCGACTTCAAAGATTATCGACAAAAAGCAATTTAAATTATTAACCGATATAAATGTATTCCGCTGGTAATGGAATTTTTCTAGGCGCGACCTGACGAGCCAACTCAAGTCTGCGAAAAAGAAATTAATAGCAAAGTAAACGTTGCCATCGGTCTGAGAAATGTGGCTTGTATGGCACAAATTCAAATCGGCAAACTCTCTGCCGCTGGCAATTAGCGTCAACCTAAGGATGAGATTTTTTGTAAATAATTGAATCTATCATTTCTTTTTTCATATAGGCAATGATAAAATATTTGTTGTTCTAGAATTTCAGGATTATTAAAAAACAGGATAATCGCCCAAAATTGATTTTTAACAAATTTTGATTATTTAAATAAACTTAGTTGGTTGTTATCACTTCCATGAATTTTATTATAAAGGTTAAAATATATATAAGTTTGAAAAATAGTAATAAATATTAGCATGGTATAAATATAAGATTCATAAATAGTGACATTATATTTAAGTCAAATCAGAAAATAAGCGCCAGTTGCCGAATTTGATTCAATACAGAAAGGATAATATAACCTAAGTCTATAATAATCAAATATCAACGTCTTGTATTGATAGACCTCAGAGGTTTTCAAAACCGCTGAGGTCTCAAGATCGTTTGCTCGGTTTATCGGCGAGAGAACATTTGCAGCAAGCTAAAGAGTATGCCAAAGATGTTTCCACATTTGAGGATTTGTATCAATCCCAGGATCCACATTTTTATGATGATCCAAACCTGCGGGAGGTTGGGAACCTCCCGCAGGTTTATGAAATGCTGAAACGGGGAATGACCGAGCAGGAACGGATTGAGAATGGGTATTGGGTAGCGTATCAGATTGCGGAGGCACTGGAGAAGAGGTTAAACCACTAATTGTATGTATTAACAATAATTTATTAACATCCCCCTAAATCCCCCTTCAAAGGGGGACGTGTCCTAGAAATTCCCCCCTTTGAAGGGGGTGTAAGGGGGGATGTCGATGATAACAGCATTATTGTTGGACTATCAAAGGAAAACAAACATTGCTCAAACTCGGCATCACTGGCGGCATCGGCTGCGGCAAATCTGAGGTCTGTCGGCTGCTGGAACAGAAAGGCATCCCCATCATCCACGCCGATCTCGTTGCCAGGGAAATGATGGATACAGATGAAGAAATAAAATCCCAATTGAAACAGGCTTTTGGCAATAACATTTATTTGCCAGATGGAAAGCTGGATCGAAAACGCGTGGCAGATATTATTTTTAATAATGAAAAAGCAAAACAAATAATCAATCAAATCGTCCATTCGCATGTGATCCAATATCAAAAAAGGAAACTGGAGAAATTTGAAAAATCTGGCAAGTACAAATACGCGGGGGTGGAAGCGGCATTGATCTTTGAAGCCGGGGCAGAAAAGCAATTTGATATAATGGTGGTTGTCGCCGCATCGCAGGAAACTGTTGTTCAGCGGCTGATAAAAAGGGATGGTTTATCACGAGAGGAAATTTTAAAACGCATTAATTCGCAAATGTCGCTGGCAGAAAAAATAAAACGAGCCGACATTGTGATTGACAACGACGGCTCGCTCGATGAATTGAACCATAAAGTTAAAAGGTTAATATATTGGTTAAATAACCAAGAGAGGTGAAATTTGGGTCAAAGTTAATCGCTTCTAAGAAAGACTGTACATCTTGCTCCTTCGCACACCATGCACTCGAAAAACCAATCCGTACCATTTTCGGAAGGAGTTAGTTTAAAATCTTCTTCCAATACACATCTTCGATCTTGATGTGGGTAAATTGCGCTGATCATATCTGCCACCTGTTCGATTTCAACATTCTCTGTAATTTGTTCATTTAAATTAATCATCTGCGTCTCAACCGATCTATGAGGATGAGAATAAATAAAATGGAAACTTTGCTCTTATTCCTGAAAACTCGTCCCGCCTTTAAACTGACAATCTTATTAATTGTCGGATTCATTCTCGGCAAATATCTTGATATTTCTCCCTCTGTTTTGTTTTTCACCCTTTTTGCCCTGTTCATAGCTGCAATCGTTTCGCTTTGCGTAAAGGTTTCCCTGTTAAATTTTGGTATTATTATCGGTGTAATTTTAGCGGGGATGCTGCGTTACGAACTAACCACAAAATTATTTCCGCCGAATCACATTATCCATTACCTTGATATGAAAGAACCCGTGACAATTTTCGGCGATGTTGTTGGATTTCCGCATCAAAAGAAGAATCGAATTGAATTTGAATTGAAAATAATCGAACTTGTTCGTCAAAAAGAATCAATTTCAGCGCGTGGAAAGATTTTAGTCAGGTTGTGGCAATCGGATTTCATGCCCGGTTATGGCGACAAGATTCATGTAATTGGAAAAATTCAAGAACCCAGAGGCGAGAGAAATCCAGGAGAATTTAATTACAAAAAATATTTAGCGGCGAACGGCATTCATGGAATTACTAATGTTTCGAAGCTGGAACACCTGATTATTCAACCACGCTCTCGCAAAATATCTACTGGCTATTTCATTTATGCAATCAAAAGGAAATTTTATGATTCGCTAAATGATCTTTATCCGGGACAGGCTGGAGCGCTCATCAAAGGATTGCTATTAGGCGAGCGGGGTGAAATTTCCCATGAATTGAGAGAGGCGTTTGCAAAGTGTGGCGTCATCCATGCGTTAGCGATTTCTGGGCTCCATATTGGTTATATCAGTTTCTTTTTCTTTATCCTCTTTACTTTGCTTCGTTTCAATTATCAGGCGAGAATTATCGCTGTTCTGGTGAGTGTATTTTTCTATGACCTGATCATTGGTTTTGAGCCGCCGATTGTCAGAGCTTCTTTGATGTTGGCGATTTTTCTCATCGGTCGCCTGCTGCAGAGACGAACAGAGGTTCTCAATGTGATCGCTACCGCGGCATTAATTATTTTGCTCATTAATCCACAGGAACTGTTTCAAGCCTCATTTCAACTTTCATTCGCCGCCATCCTTTCCATCGCTTATTTGTACAAACGATTAAAAATTATCTTTGATCATTGGTTACTTTTTCGTAAATTAACCCAGCGTCATATTGGCGAATATCTCGGAAGGCTGTTTCTTGTTTCTCTGGCAGCTCAACTCGGCACTTTACCGATAGTAGCGTATTATTTCGGTCGAATTTCATTAATTGGTTTTTTATTAAATCTATTGGTAATTCCGATTGTCGGAATCGTAATTGTATTGGGATTTGGAACGCTCATCTTTTCACTGATTTCAATGCCACTGGCTCAGATATACGCCAACACCAACATGCTCTTTCTGAAGTCTTTGATTCATATTGTGGACAAAGTCGGACAAATCAAATTTTCATCGTATGAAATTCCCAAAATAGGACTCATAACGATTTTTATCTATTATTTCTTGATATGGTGTCTCCTCAATTTAGATCAAAAATTTTATCGAAAGGGCATGGTCTTTTCAACGCTTGCTATAGCCGGCTTTTTGACATGGAAATCTGTTTTTGAAAACCCGAGATGGATGCAGGTGTTGTTTTTTGATGTGGGACAGGGAGATGCAGCGCTCATTACTTTTCCGGATGGCAAAAATTTACTAATTGATGCCGGACCTGCGTTTGAAGATTTCGACGCTGGAGAATTTTTCATTGTCCCATATCTTAAAAGAGCGGGAATCGACAAACTGAATGCAGTCATTCTCTCTCATGCAGATATTGATCATATCGGCGGTATGGCGTCCATTTTCAGAAATCTACGCATTGACCACGTTTTTGATAGTGGATATCTTGATGAATCGAGTGTTTGCTCAACTTACCAGCATGTTATCGATAGTCTGCACATTCAATACCAGAAAGTTTATGCTGGGCAAAGATTAAGGATATTTGAGAATTATGGTGTTTATATCCTTCATCCCGGAAAATCATTTGGTAACAAATTTAGGGAAGATATTAACAATTGTTCGGTTGTTGTCAAAATTGTTTATGGTAAAAGAAGTTTTTTGTTTCCTGGTGACATTGAAAAAAAAGCTGAAGAAATCCTAATTAATTTTGATGAACTTTTAAGATCAGACGTTTTAAAAATAGCGCATCATGGAAGTCGATCTTCCTCTACTTTGAAATGGTTAAAATTTGTTAAGCCTGAATTTGCTATTATTTCTGTCGGCAAAAATAACAAATTTAATTTTCCGGACCCTCCGGTTTTAAAGCGATTAGATCAATTAGGAATAAAAACGATTCGTACTGATTTGAATGGGGCAGTAGTTTTTCGTACTGATGGAAATCTATTGGAACGGATTCGATAATAACATGAGATAGGATTAGCAGCATATACCAAGATTCAAAGGATTATATTTTAAGTTATTTCGTAATTACAGTTAAAAAGGAATATTGTTTTTTCTGTAAAGTATTATTGAATTTTTTCTCTGAACTTTAGTAGATTGAGGATGTAATATGCGAAAAACCAAGATAGTTTGTACCTTAGGGCCTGCTACAAATACCAAGGAAATGATTGCCCGACTAGTTAAAGCAGGTATGAATGTGGTTCGATTAAATTTCTCTCATGGTACTCATGAAGATCATCGAAAAATGATTCATTCAATCAGAAAAGTCTCGGCTCAATTGAATGAATCCATTCCCATTTTGCAAGATTTACAGGGTCCCAAATTAAGAGTCGGGAAAATTAAGAATGGCTTTATTCACCTTAAAAAAGGTCATCACATCACGATAACTACTGATAACATTTTAGGTGACGAAAAAATCATGTCAACGACTTACAAACATTTACCTCAGGATGTGCAACCTGGCGATACAATTTTATTAGATGACGGGCTAATTCAACTTAAGGTAAAAGATAAAAAATCAAACCAGATTGTTTGTCAGATTTTAGAAGGCGGAAAATTATCTGATCATAAAGGAATAAATTTACCAGGGATGACCATTAGCCAACCATCGTTTACTGAGAAGGATCGAGAAGATCTACTTTTTGGGATCGAGCAAGGGGCTGATATTGTCGCCATGTCTTTTGTACGATCTCCAAATGATGTTTTAAAAGTTAAAGAAATTATTCGAGAACATAAAAGAGAAATTATGGTCATCGCCAAACTGGAGAAACCTGAAGCGATCCAACATCTGGAGGATATTATAGATGTATCCGATGGAGTCATGATTGCTCGTGGCGACTTGGGTGTGGAATTGCCGCTTCAAAAAGTGCCATCGCTCCAAAAGAAGATTATCCGCATGGGTGTACAAAAGGGTAAGCCAGTCATTACTGCAACGCAGATGCTGGAATCCATGCGCTATAGTTCCAGACCGACTCGGGCTGAAGTCTCCGACGTTGCCAATGCAATTTTCGATGGCACAGATGCTGTGATGTTATCTGCGGAAACAGCAACTGGTGATTATCCAGTAACGACTGTCAAAACAATGACCAAAATTATTACAGAAGCGGAGCAGGCTACTCATCATATCTTTGCCCAGCATCTGCCTATTACAGAGAAAGCTCTTTCCATTCCTGACGCTGTCAGTTACTCGGCCTGCGAAGCTGCTGAATACTTGAAAGTCAAAGCGATTGTGACTTTTACAAAATCAGGTTTTACAGCCAGAATGATTGCCAAGTATCGTCCTCGAACAAATATTATAGCCTTCTCCCCTTCCGATATAGTTCAGCGCCAATTAAACCTGTCCTGGGGAGTTTGTCCCCTGAAGATGGACTTTCTTAACAGTACGGACCAAATTATTCAACAAACAGAGAGAATTCTTTTAAACAGGAAAATTGTTAAAAAGGGCGATGTAATCATTATCCTTTTGGGAGCCCCTATTTATATTAAGGGAACAACGAATCTGATGAAATTACATGTTGTTAGTGAGTGAAAAGATTCACTAAACTCTTTGCGTGCAGAAAATTTCAAGTTAGGGAGTGTAAAAATGATTTATTTTTCAATTTAGATCCATATATTACACGATCTTATTCAGGTGTCGGCAGCCCTGATCTGGAAGCGATGAAAACCACCTCTTATGAAATCTGTTTATGGCATCAGTTTTTTGATGATGTCGCATTTGATATAACAAATTGTGAAACGTATCGAAGTCGAAGAATATCCTGAGTGATCCGAATAATATGATGGGATGAAAAGTGAATAGTGAATCACGACGGATAACTTTAATTCACACTTACTTTCCCCTTGAAAGTCTTATCAGCATACAATGTCAGGGATAATTCTTAGTCGTTTTTTTGATTCTTTTAATTCCAGCAGTATATTCAATCTATTTAGCTTCATAAAAATAAAAGTCACGTCCTGTTCATGCTTTTTAGCTAAATTAATAATTGCTCGTTTTAATTTTCATGTCTAGCAAGCACTCTTCTCAATTTTGTAAAAGCTCGCATGATTTGGATATTGACTTGAATTGCATTATCACTTCTTAAAACGCTGGAAAGCATCGCTACACCTTACTCGGTGAACACTTAAAGCCTTTTTCTAATTCCGCCCCAACTTGAAGTCACAATTTATGACATCAAGTTTATAAACTCTTTATAATTATTATTTTTGGAAAGCAGAGATTATATTGCATTCTGCGGAGTTGCCAAACAAAACATCATTCAAATTTTTCTCAAATTAGCCATGCCTTAATAATCGTTCCCGACTCCACACCATCAACACAAACAAAATCAACATCAAAACGATCTCAATTCCTGCAATAAAACAGTTGATCGAAATGTTTGGCATTAAGAAAAACAACCGTTCCACAAATACGCCTGACATTACGATTAGCGCTATGATCGAAACAGCAACAGGAATTGTTTTAATTTTTCTTGATAAAAGTACACTAAACGGTACAAAAAATAATGCTCCCAAAATAAACCGAGACATGTCCCTGAGCGGTGAAGAAGCCATTCTTTTTGTGGTGAACATTACTTCTTCAGGCAGATTGCCGTACCAGATGGTCAAGAATTGAGCGAAAAACATACCTGCCCAGAAGAGGCTAAAGCCAAACATAAATGTTGCCACATCACGAAGTGTTTTTTTAGTTTCTTCTGGATTTTCAAGTGAAGGATTTCGGAGAATGAAGAAACAGAAAATAGTCGCTGTAGCGAGTCCCAAATATATTGATTCGATAAAGAAGTATCCGCCGAACAGCGTGCTGATCCAGGGATATTCGAGTGACATCACCCAATCGAAGGCAATTAATGACTGAGAAACAACGAAACTAAGTACATATAACGCCGCCCAGATGTTTTTCTTTTCGCTTTCTATCAATGATTCTTTTGCAAATTTCCAGGCTAATAGAAAAGATGCTACCAACAAGACAAAATTTCGAATGATGAAAGACCATTCATTGAACCAAAATCCATGTTTTTCTTCAGTCCAATGGTAGATATTCATTTGATAACTTAAAATGAGAAATAGTAAAGCGATAAATAAAATAAAAGGATAACCGGAGAGTAGATGCTTTTTTAATGGTGCTATCCATTTGCCTTTAGCAAGATCGGCAACTGCTACCAGAGTGATGCATCCTTGAACGATTGCAATCCAGAATAGTAGTGTGAGTAGTAGCGATCCGTAATTCTCAGGCTTTAAAGTATTTTCTAATAAAAATATGACGATACCCACGATTAGAAAAATTATGATTAATATAACAGGCTTTAGTGTTAACTTTTTCATTATAATTCCTCTTGAGAAAATAAGAGTATAAATCACATATTACCTCAATTACCTGATTAACCATTTAGGCATTTATTATTTCTCTTTATCAATTAAGATTACGAATTGATTGCCATACTCTTCTGGCGATGAGATATTTTTTGGACTTGGCAACGCTGAAAGAATCAAAAATCCAGCAACAGAAATTAGCGAACCAAAAAGAATGGTCAATGCAAATGCAATAATGATGAATGGCGGTGTGGAAACCAATGGTTTTCCACTGGTAATAATAGGCCATTGAAAAACAGTAAAGATGGTAAATGCAAAACCAGTTATTGTACCCATTAATGCTCCGCTCAACGCGAAAAACCGAAGCTTACTTGGTTGCGGATGAAGCATTTCTTCGACTTCATGAACATGATACGGTGTATAAGTAGCTATCTTTTTCTTTGAAATCCCAGTATCAGTCAATTCTTTTAATTTTTTCAAGAAACTAGTTTTATCATTAAAAGCAAATTTTTCCATTAGTGCGCTTCCTCCTTTAATTCGCTCATGGATAGGACGGGAAGGAGTTTAAGAAATATCAAGAATAATGTAAAAAACATCCCAAAACTTCCGATGAAAATACCGACTTCAACAAAACTTGGACTGTATATTCCCCAGGCATAAGGTTCATATTCTCTCGATAGCGAAGAGATAATGATGTTGAATCGTTCGGACCACATGCCAATGTTTACGAAAATTGATACAATGAAAAGATATATCAAATTTCGCCTTAATTTTTTAATGAATAACGTTAGCGGTAAAAGAGAATTACAGAAGATCATGATCCAGTAGATTATTTTGTAATCGCCAACGGCACGATATTTAAAAATTGCTGACTCAAATATATTACCGCTGTACATGGCAATTCCAAATTCGACAATATAGGCATAAGTCACGATCAGTGATGTTAATAGAAGTATTTTGGCGATGCCTTCAAATTTGCCGATGGTAATGTATTTGTCTAGATTTAAGATTTTACGCATGGGGATAATGAGTGTTAATACCATAGCGGTACCTGAGAAGATAGCGCCAGAGACGAAATAAGGGGCGAAAATCGTCGTATGCCAGCCAGGGGTAACACTCATGGCAAAGTCCCAGGAAACAACAGAGTGAACGGAAATAACCAACGGTGTCGCAAAGGCTGCCAGAAACAAGTAAAGTTTGTTATAGTGGAGCCACTGCTTTAACGAGCCCGTCCAACCCAATGCAAGAATGCTGTAAATCTTCTTTCGAATACCATAGGTGTATCTTCTCACAATAGCAAGATCCGGCACCAAGCCCACATAAAAGAAAACAAGACTTATGATAAAATAGGTGCTAACAGCAAACACATCCCATTCCAGCGGCGATCTGAAATTCGTCCACAGCAATCGCTGATTGGGATAAGGCAGGAGCCAGTAGAATTTCCACGGTCTGCCGAGGTGAATGATCGGAAACAGCCCTGCAACCATAATGGCAAAGATTGTCATTGCCTCGGCGGTGCGGTTGAACGCATTTCTAAATTTAGCACGAAAGAGAAACAGCACGGCAGAGATCAACGTTCCCGAATGCGCAATTCCGACCCAGAACACAAAGTTGGTGAGATAGATGCCCCAACCCACGGGATTATTAATGCCCGTGACGTAGAGTCCCTCTTTGATCTGGTACGCCCAAAGCAGCGCCCACATTAGAAGCAATGTAACCGAAATGCCCAGCGCAATCCAGTAGGCTCTGGTGGGCTTTTCCATCGCTGCTAGGACGTCTTTTTCAAGTTGGAAAAAGAAGTCTTTTTGTTTTATTTGCATATTTTTGTTTGACCGTTGTTTTGGTTTTTTTTGTAGCTTAATTCTCTGATAGTTTTTTATTTTAATTACTCATCTGTTTATTTTATTTTAAAATATCCAATAAGCGGGAAATACCTTGTATTAATATTCTCGAGACTAACTATTTGAAGAGGAGCGATTCTTTGTAATATGCCAATGCCGACAGGTGGACCTAATTCTCCACCTTCAGAAACATAAAGTAAGCCAAAACTGCCTACTTGGACATGATAAAAAACTAGATCGCCTGGTAAAGACTTATCTACTCTTTCAAATGTATTCATTAAAGTCTTTGACAATCGAACTCCTGGTTCATCTTCTACATTGACACCAACTTTAGAAAGCACATATCTAAAAAAACGGGGAGAATCAAATCCTGTACTAAGAGACTGTTCTCCTAATTCAAAAGGTATCTGTTTCCATGCAGGGAGAATTGCGATCAAAATCGCTTGTTTTCGTTTTCCTGCAGGTAGATTAACTATTTCCTCTTTCACTAAATTCCAACTTACAGTGGGATCTAATAAATAGATATGTTCTTCACTTATAACAGGTGCCAAAAAGTCGATTAAATCATCTTGTGTGATTGTTAAATTTTCAATTTTATGTACAGTATCAGGATTAATGAAGACATCACCACAAACATTGAAGACCTCCGCAGGAATATTATCAATAAAAAATAGCTGGTTTTTATATTGCACGGAGTGTACAATTTTTTGCTCTTGGTATTCACCAGAGCATCATTCAATGTTACATTTCATTTTAAGTCTTCTGGTTAATCTATAGTATTATAGCGTACAGAATCTAAGAAAAAATTTCTAAAATCGACTACATAAATCATAATTTAAATGACTTATTTAAATGACAGTTTATAGAGTAATTTGTGCTTGGTATAGCACTCATAAAATCTAGTGTTGTATAAACGGACAATTTCAAAGTGTGATTTTGCTACCACCTAAAGTGTGATTCAAAATTTTACTCTTCACCAAGTGCCTCCAAATCTGCCTGATCTTTTTTCCTTCCCATAGAACGCTTGTTTTTTATGAAATCAGCAAGCCCAATGTATTTTACAGTAACATCGCCATACTTTCCTTCCACACAATTGTTAAATGCATCTTCCCATGAAACTCCTGTGATCGATGTTATAATATCTATTCTCACGGGCGGGAAACCAAGTTGAACGACTTTATCAGGATGTTCAAAATCTTCTGTTGTTAACCCAACTGAGCCGAAACCGAACTCATCAAGCACAACTAAAATTCGTTTAGCATTTTCTGGAGACGCTTTGACAAAAATATCCAGGTCACCTGTAAACCTTGGGGCTCCATGAAATGCCAGCGCATAGCCTCCAACAATCATATACTCAACTTTGTGTACGTTGAATAACTCGAGCAAATCTTTGAAGTCTGGTTGCACTTCCATAAAATTGCCTTCTCAAATAATCTACCGCTGCCACTCTTTCCTCAGGTGGTCTACTTCGCCAGTACGCCAAATCCTCTTTAATCGAAGAAAAATCTTTCAAACTTCGTTTTGTTACAACTTTTTTGATCATAAAATTTCTTTTGTTGCTGTCCTCCTTCGACAGATTTTCCTTTAGCGAATTCTCCATAGGCGAATCGTTATTAATGTAAAAATCCGCCGAAGTTTAAACTGCACCTTATAGAATTTCGGTAAAATTTTGAATGGATGTAATGTTACTCATAATCATAACTATCATCAAACATTGGATCATAATCATCTTTATTTGAAATGCACGCCTGCGGACAAGCCTCACACATACTTAACATATTATCCCATGCTTTTGCTGTGCAATCCAATAATTTATTGATTCTTCTGTCATTCAAATTTGGAAAAGCTTCTTCCATTTGAGTATAATCTATCTCCATATAAGGAATTTTTTTATCAAGAAACTCCATGATTTTAATTTGAAGCAACCGAGCTAATTTAACACAAGATGAATTTATATGATTTTGAGAATAACCGTGTTTTTCTAAAGTTTTAATCAGGCTTTTGGGAATAGCAAATTTGATTTCAGAGGCGATTTCAAATGCAAACCAATTAAACTTTATTTTTTCTTGTTCAGTAGAGAAGAAATGATTCGGGAATATTTTTTCGATATTCATATAATTGTGAGAGTTATAGTTATGATTTTAGTATACTTTTATTTCTGGCTAACCTAACATTAACCTCTCTTCCGATGCAAATAATAAATCGCTGGCTCTGTTCCCAATTGCTCAAAGGCACGAAATACCCGCTCCGAATGCGCCAATTGATAAACCCGTGAATTTTCATCCTTTAAATTCCCAAAAACAATGGCATTGGTCGGGCAGGTCTGGGCACAGGCGGGAACAATCTCACCGTCCTGGACTTTGCGATTTTCGTCTTTGGCTTTGTCTTTGGCGAAACGGATGCGCTGGATGCAGAACGTGCACTTTTCCATTACGCCTTTGGGTCTCGCCCACATTTCGGGATTGACCATGCGATCCATCGGCTCGGGTCTCGGCGGCGTTAGCCAGTTGAATCTGCGGACTTTGTACGGACAGTTGTTTGAACAATATCTCGTACCGACGCAACGATTGTAGACCTGAGCATTGAGACCTTCTGGATTGTGGTACGGTGCGTAAACAGGACATACAGCCTCGCATGGCGCGTAGTCGCAGTGCTGGCACAGCATGGGCAGGAAGTGCGTGCCTTCGTCATCATAATACGGCTCAATGCGAATCCAGGACATTTCCCGTCCCCTGAGGTGATGTTTTTTACCGACGATCGCTACATTATTTTCGATGTAACAGGCAGCCACACAGGCACCACAGCCGATGCACAGATCGAGATCAATCGCCATTGCCCAGCGGTAATCGGGATGCTCATGCTCAGGATAAAGGCTATGCCGCTCGTAATGATGCTCTTTATGATTCGGATGCGGAATCACTCCCCTGCCCTGCTGCGATAATGACCCAGACATAATCGCCATCTTGAATCTGAAACCCGTCTTTTCAATCCTGATGTCATTCAGATAGCATAGACTTTCGCCCGTTTTCTCATCAACTGCTAATGCAAAGGTATCCAGCATATACCGTTGAATCATGATCACCTTTTCGGACAGCACTGGCTGAATCTTGGCTGGAAGCTCGGCGACTTTTTTATCCCCTGAAAAAACAGATATAATATCTCCATCCTTTATATGGTTCGCTTCCGCGAACTTTTCGGATATGGAAATCCAATTATCGAACGTGATGGTTGTCAATGGGTCGGGGATTTCCTGCAGCAGCGGTAGATTTCGACTACGTCCATCAAATGATTTAATGGATGGTGTTGTTATTAAAACTAATGAATGCAGCGTTTGGGGGAGATCCAGCTTTTGTAGAAATGATGTCATAACTCTGTGATCCAGTATGACAGTCTGCCGTGCGACAGGTTGCTGGCGATAACCTTTATCTAAAAATTCTTCGATTTGACTATCGTTGAGTTTCTTTTTCCACTGAGAAAATATATATTCTTGATAATTTGGTGCGATCACCGTGCCCGAGTTGGCTTTGATGAGTTGCAAAAGAATATCGCCCTCTGACAACGTATTATGCAGTGGTTCCAAAACAGGCTGAATAACGTTCAAAATTCCTGCCCGAGGCTGCGCATCGTCCCATGATTCGAGGGAATGCGACAAGGGCAAAATCACGTCATATTCTTTCTCCAGCATTGGCATAAAATCGGTCAATGCAATGACTAAATCTGCATTCTTTAAATTTTCTTTGAGGAAAAAGGCAAACGGGTGTTTGTCCACAGGATCGGTTTTGGAAATAAACGCCACGCCAATCCGATCACTCTGGAGTTGCATCGAGAAATTTGCCAGATCGTTGAATGTGCCGACCTTATCATAGTTTTCACTTTGAGAAAAATCGATTAAAGAATCCGTCATACCAGAAGCATACTGGATCAGTCCTGCGATGACCGCCGTTTCTATGCCCCACTTGTGTCCCGTGGAAACTCCACCAACAATCAATAACGGATTGTTAGCGGAATTAAACTGCTCGATCATTTGGTTTATCTTTTCTTTCTCCATTCCAATTTTTGTTGCCACTTCATCGAGGGGCAATTCAGGCATAGTTCTCAAAACATCACCAGAAATTTTCGCCGCATAATTGGGATTGCTGCTTGCCAGTTCTCTCAACAAATATAGTAGCAGATAAATCTCACTTTCTGGATTGACCACAAATCGCTCGTTCGCCTGCAATCCCGTTAATGAAACATGCGGTTCGATATGGAACCATTTGAAATTCTCGTTTTTCTTGGCACGGGCAAATTGTACAGCGTTGTAGATTGGACTCGTAAACGTTTCGAAAATATCCGCTCCAACGGTTAGAAGGAAATCAGCATCTTGGATTTGATAAGAAGGAATTTCATTTTTGTTGAACAGCATGTTATTAGCTTGACTTAGTGCCGCATAGGAAAAAATTTCGAACTCAGGAAGCCTGTCGATGTTCAGCTTCTGACAAAAGAGATCGATTAAACTCGATAAAGTCCCATTGGTCTGACTCGATAAATAGATGTGCCGTTTCGTCGAACTCTTCAACGAGTCAATAATATTGGCATAAGCCTCATCCCAGGTGCATTGTTTCAAATTGCCGTCAGCTTCTCGCATCATTGGATTTTTCAGTCGTTCTGGGTGGTACAAGCGAGTCAGCGAGGACTGTCCCCGAACGCACAATTTACCATCATTGATCGGATGTCCGGCAATCCCTTCTAACTTGATGGGATACCTGCCGATCCGATTGTTATAAGTTTTCTCTACGATCTTTGCTGACAGGCCACAATTGGCAGGACATTCGGTACAGGTGGTGCTAAAATAGATAGCTCCATTTGGCAGAATCTCGACATCTGGCGGAATCACATGGGGAATGAGCTTTTCTGCTCCTTTCTTCGCCCCGCAGGATTCCATCAAAGCGGCGCCTGAAGCCAGACCTAATAGTTTAATAAAACCCCTTCTCTGCATTTATTTCCTCCACTAAAACCAAAGAATCATTACATTTTCAAGTTCTATTTTAGACGGGATTTAGTGATGATCAGGATGTACAGGAAATATTTTAAAGTTCCAAGCCCTTATCTTCCATGAAAGTTTTGATAATCGAGTATCTTTTTCAACCACTTTTTATTTAAGCGTCTAAATCAAGCTACTTCTCTTGAATGTAGTATCTCAGCATGATCAAATGGTCTAATATCTATTACTGTTAAAGTCAGTACGGCTATCGTCTTGCCTTCTGCTGTAACAAATTCCACATCGAACGCTTTATTGTCGTTATAACAATGTACGATTGTTCCGACATCGCCTGATTTGAGACCATGATCTTTAATATCGTGTGTTAATAGGATTAAATCTGATTCTTTAACCATATAAAAATTTCTAATCTTAAAAAACAAAATTCCATTAAAACTGTGATTGAAAATGCTTCAAATATTCCTGTATTCGTTTTAAGAACTTTTTAGCATTTTCCAGTTGGATTTCAGCATCTTCACGGGTCATAATGTAAAAATCTTTATAATCACTATCACTTCGAATTTTAAAGGCAGAAGTGAGCATTTTAGAATATTCAACTTCAATTTTGCCAGGCTTTATGAAATTTTGATTGAAGTAAGATATTATCCTTGAATGTTTTTGGGAGTCAAACTTGTTTAATACTAATAAAGCTCTTACAGCATGAAACATTGCATAATAAGAACGATTAATAGATTGAGATAACTTTCCATTTTTAAATATAATTTCCGATGTTTCTAAATCATCTTTCGCCTTCTCCATTCGATGTTTTGATAAATCAATAAGTCTATCCTCCATAAATCGTTATCCCTTCGTCCTTGATATTTTTAAAGAAGGGCAAAATCTCTGAATATTCCATAAATCTATTCAAAGTTTCTTCTGTAATTGACACAAGAACATCATAATTCAAAGATAATTTAGTCATAATATCAGCTATATGATATTTTTTCCTCATCAGGTTTTCTTCAGTATCATCGACCAGAACGAAAAAGTCTATGTCAGACTCCCTTGTTTGCTTATTCTTTGCATAAGAACCATACAGAATGATTTTTTTTAGTCTATTTCCAAAAAGGTTTGTTAAATCTTTTTGAATTTCTGAATATAATTTTTTACGTTTCACTTACAACTCCAGACAATTTTTTGTTTTTCAAATTAGCAACAAAATTCTATCTATTCTCAAAGATGTTCCAAAATCCATTTGCGAATCTATCGTCTGCTAT
>JABAOC010009049.1_pt1 | contig 34035 bp, 59 predicted proteins | sample 7062161 | NCBI WGS metagenome assembly JABAOC01 (sample SAMN14538625, study PRJNA623070) | marine sediment metagenome | biome: marine biome [ENVO:00000428]; feature: marine pelagic biome [ENVO:01000023]; material: deep marine sediment [ENVO:00002113] | place: India: Gulf of Khambhat ... | reverse complement strand
AGCAGCCAGAACTTCAGTTGTCGCGGCCTCGGTTGCAGGCTCAAATTCCTCTGGTGACCCACTAATATATGCGCCACCCTGTAGGTGAATAAGCTCATGGGTCATCGTGCCCATTAAATTTGCCTGATCCTGCCAGCGCCCATCAAAGAACATGCGCTCATTAAGAAAGGCGACATTCCTAAAGGGATGTGCATGGCCCCAAATATGCATGCTTCGCGTACCGAGCTCAGGCAAAAGACCAAATGCATACGGATATCTTCCGTTACCAATTGTGGCTTTTTCATAAATTAGATAGGGGACAATCAGCCTAGCTTGGTCTGTCATCCACCGTACATTAGTCTCCATTCCCCATTCTTTACTGATATTTGAACGATCATACTCAATCCCATCCAGCGGTATCGGTTCGCCTGCCCGCAGGTGGGCATATTCGGCAATCACAAAATTAGCTGCCAACCTCTTATTTTCCTGATAGGTGTTCTGGGCCTTTACAATTCCCCGATTTATTTGAAAACCAGAAAACGCAACCAGTCCCATTAATACAAAAAGCGCCACATGTAACCAGAGCTTTCGAAACCGACCCAAACTAACTACACGTGACCAAATACCCCGAAAAAACTTCATTGACGCTCCTTAAATACAAAGAATCACAAATTCTATCCATTTTCTACAATCATTTTTCTGGGTTTATGGGGAAAAAGAAAAAAGCCGAGGCTTTTACACCTCGGCTAAGTCCGGTTTACCAATAAGGACGGTTTTACCAGTATTTCATACCCTCACCGGCAAGGGCCGACTATTCATCATCTTCTAGACGTTTGCTATCCAACGAACCATCTGAACGACATATATACAAATGGCGCTTATTTTCTTCCTCAATAGTTTCTAATAGGGCAGGTCTACCCCACAGACGGAATAATGCCGGTAGCGTCCTGCGGGTATACTCAGGATCAAGATCGCGCGTATAGTGTCGATGAATAAGATAGAGCTGGCCCTGTTTTTGGTAGTTACCATCAACTACCTCAATAATCGGCCTACCAAAATTGGTCAGCTGTGTCAATAAGCGTCGTTTTATCTTTTCATACTCTCTGCTACTAATGTAATAATACTTTCCCTTCTTGTTATAGTCCCAAGTATACATGCGCATCTTATTGACAAAATCTCTGGTAAGATAATTCTCTATAAAGCCAATATCGTTATGAACTCTCCGCACCTCAAAGACCTTCTCTGCGCCCTTACCAACCTGGTTATCCCAATCCTCACGAGCTTTTAGATCATCACATTCCTCCCACTCCTTACCAAAAGCGCCGCGGTTCCAGCGATCTTCAATATCCTTAAAAAGCTCAATACCTATCTTATATGGATTTACCTTGCCGTGTGCTATCGCCATTGTCCCCGAATGGTGATCGGCATAATCAATCACCTCATCAGGCGTTAGAGCCTTTTCCGTCATCAAACGACTATGACAATATGATGCCCAACCCTCATTCATAATTTTTGTCTGTCGCAGTGGTGCAAAATAGTAAGACTCCTCCCGCACAATGCCCAGAATATCGCGCTGCCAGTTGCGCAGGTCACCATACTGCAAGATGAAATTCATTACATCGCGCTCAGGCCGTCGAGGAATTTTGCGTGCCTCTTTGCGCTCCTTCTCAAACTTCCTGCGCTGTGCATCAAGATACTCTGGAGGATTGATATAATCATCCATATATGACTTGGCCGGTATGCGAGCATATTCAAGCGACTTTGGTTCTTCGTCATCCAGCTTTTCATGATCAGTATCATGCCTTTTTATCCCTACTGAATGAATATCAATCAAAAGCTCAATGGATAAACAATCATCAAGAAACTTTTCCACTTTCTCTAAGCCATAACGATCAATGTAACGCCGCACGCGGGATGCGTGGTTTGCCATTTCATCCAGCATCTTGCGGTTGGTCTTGGCGAACCACATATTATTCTTAAAGAAATCTGCATGTCCAAACACATGTAGCATAACCAGCTTTTGATCCACGCGTTTGTTACTTGCCAATAAGTAGGCATAACAGGGATCGGTATTGATCACCATTTCGTAAATTCGATGTAGACCATAGGCATAAGACTTGCACAGGCGCTCATATTCCATACCAAAACGCCAATGCGGGTAACGTACTGGAAAACCGTCATAGCTAGCGATCTGGTTCAGCATATCCCAGTCTAAAAACTCAAATATCACTTTAGGAAAGCTTAGCCCAAAATCGCGAGCATATTCCTCAAGCTCTTCTTGCAATTTACGCAAATCGGCAGGCAAGTCAGAATGAATCTGCATTTTACTTACCTCTCCCCAAAAACTTCTTGATAGCTACATAGACATCACTTGTCGAATTAATCGTGGTGCCAGAAATATTGTCAAACCCCTTAATATCCTTTACAAGCTTCAAAAAGCCTTTCATGGCATAAAAACCACCATAGTATTTAACCTGACCAAAACAGTACATATTCAAGATTGGTAACAAATCTTTTTCCAGAACCTTTATGCACTCATTATCATCATTAGAGAAATTTTCCCCATCAGAAAAACTGAAGAGGTAAAGATTCCACTTATCCACAGGATAACGGTTACGGTCAAAAATAATATCCCGACAGAGTTTCAAACCAGTAGAGATTTTTGTCCCTCCCGCAACCCGCAGGGAGTAGAACTCATCGGCATTGACCTCTGCTGCAACCGCCTCATGTACAATGTAATGACGGATCACATCTTCGTATTGTGACCTTAGCCAGACATCGATCCAGAAATTAGTCAGGCGCACAACATCGGTTTTTTCTCTGGTCATACTGCCAGAAATATCACGCATGAAAAAAACAACGGCATTATTGTTGGGCTTAGGATAAACTTTCCAAGAGCGATAGCGCTTGTCATCACTAATAGGCACCACAACAGGATTTTTATAGTCGTATGTGCCCGAGGCTACTTGCCGCTTTAGCGCCTCCCGATAAGTACGCTTAAAATAGCGCAAACTTTCGGGGCCTACGCGCCGTACACTGGTATAGCGCACAGCCTCGCCATCAATATTGCTCTGTTCTTTTGGTTGGATATTAGGTAATTCTAACTCCTCCCCCAAAATTTCGGCCAGCTCTTCAATAGTGAATTCAACCTCAATAATGTGCTTTCCTGGCTGATCTCCCGCCTCATTACCCTCCCCATCACCCTCGTCCACAAATATTGGTTGCCCAACTTCTCCATCCCCCTGTCCTGTGCCTTTAGCCTTACCTCCAAAACGAAAGTAAGGTAAGTTGATTTCCTTTATCGGAATACTTACCGTATGTTTTCCCAAACGGCCTATCAATTCGCTATCTGACATGTGCTTTTGTAAATCTTCCCGCACACGCCTGCGAACTATTTCTCTGTAACGTTTAACATTTCGTTCAATCGGAAGAACCACAATGACCTCCCGTTATTTCTTGGACTCCTCTGCGGAGTCACCGCGTGCAAATATACTTGCTACGTAATTCAGTACGTCAGTAGCGCACGTGTCGCAATACCCATACCTCTTGATCATGCGGCCCTTCACAACTTCAATTTTCTCCTGAGTTTCCTTATCGATAACGCTCTCGACCAAGCTTGTCAGTTTGATTGAATCTTTCTGATCCTCAAATAATTTGAGCTCCAGAGCTTGGCGCAGGCGATCGTTGGAATCCCAGGTAAATTTCTTATCTTCCAGCGCTGCGGCAGCGATGAAATTCATGATCTCACGCCTGAAATCATCCTTACGGTTTTCAGGTATCTCAATCTTTTCCTCAATAGAACGCATCAAGCGCTCATCTGGCTCCTCATCCTTACCAGTAAATCTATTCCTAACTTTCTTCTTCTGTGTATACGCCTTTACACTATCAATGTAATTGGTGTAGAGTCGTTTGATGGCCTCTTCATCCGCAGTAATGGCCCTCTGCACCTCGTTCTTCACAATCTCATCATATTCCTCACGTGCCACAGCAATCAACTCACGATAATGCTTACGTTGTTCTTCACTGACAATCAAAGCGTGGTGCTTTAGACCCTCTTCCAGCTCATGCAATAACATGAACGGGTTTACGCAGGTATCACTTTCATCTGAAACCAAAGCATTTGAAAGCTTGTCTTGAATATAACGAGGTGAAATACCCCTCATACCTTCCAGTTTATGCTCCTGCATTAGCTCTTCAACACTGTCCTCGGTAAATCCAGGCATCTCTCTACCGTCATAAAGCTTCAATTTTTGGAGGAGTGTCAAACCTGCACGTTTCGGTTCTTGTAGTCTGCTCAGTATGGCCCATAATGATGCGATTTCCAACGTATGAGGAGCAATATGTTTACCGATCACACGATCATTACTGTAATCTCGCTTATAAATCTTGACTTCCTCACCCCACTTAAGCACATATGGAATATCCACTTTGATGGTTCGATCCCGCAAAGCTTCCATGTACTGATCACTCAGGAGACGGTTATACTCAGCCTCATTGGTATGGCCTAGAATAACCTCATCAATGTCGGTATGCGCAAATTTCTTAGGCTTGATTTTGTGCTCCTGGGATGCGGTCAACAAGTCATACAAAAAGGCCACATCGAGCTTCAAAATCTCAATAAACTCAACCAAACCACGATTAGCTATGTTCAGCTCCCCATCAAAGTTAAATGCTCGAGGATCAGAGTCAGACCCATACTCAGCGATCTTGCGATAGTTAATGTCGCCAGTTAGCTCAGTTGAATCCTGATTTTTTTCATCTTTTGGTTGAAAAGTGCCAATACCTACTCGATCAGCCTCAGATAAAAGTAGCCGCTTAACTCGAATGTGCTCCCTTATCAATTTCTTCCAGTCCCCACTATACCTTTCCATCAACTCGTTATAAGTAAAGCGGCACGCAGGGCACAGACCACCCTCAATAACCAAGGCAGGATCATCTATACCGAGACTTTTCAGAACATTCTGACGCACCTCCGCAGGGATCAACCGTAGAGGCTCCTCATGCATTGGGCAAGGCATTACTTCCCCATCATCCAGCTCCCAATAAAAAGTGTACAGCTTACCATCATCCGTAGCGCTGTACGCCTCAAGTCCCTTTTTGAGCAGGCGCACAATTGTACTCTTAGATGTACTAACTGGGCCATGCAAAAGCAATACACGCCGCTCTGTGCCGTAGTGCTTTGCAGCTGATTTAAAAATTCGCACTAGGCGCATCAATGGCTCATCCAACCCATAAATAGCCTCACGGTGCAACTCATCAAAGGGATCATCAAAGAATTTGTAGTGCCTGTACTCTTTGCGGTTTCGCGTATATTCATCATAACCATATGCCATGATCATGTCATACAGGCGTTGAAAAGCTGATCGGATTACTTTAGGATCATTTTTTATGGTCTGTAAGTATTCTTCAAAGGTGCCATCCCAATGCAATTCCTGATACTCTTCAATATCATGAATCTCGCCAATTTGTTCAAACAAACTCAAACACGTATTTTGGTCTTGACCGTCCTTATCATTCACAACAACCTCCAAAGATTGTGCTCTACTCTCTACAATTGAGACGCATTAGCTTATGGAAACCTTCCTTGCCCACCTTAATTTCCCACCGCAGAATTTACAGCATCCATTTTCTAGATCATTCAGCTGTTCACAATATCCACACTCAAGACGCTTTATTTTTTGCTCAGGTTTTGTTGACACGTTATGAGTGATCTCTGTGTAATTATCACGATCTGTATCAGGATTACCCAAGGAGTGAATGAGCTTACTACCTCTAACAGTAAATGTAGCGCTAATACCATGTTCTGCAGGCATAAATCTGTCCCAACCTCCAAAATCTGTACTTAGCTCAAAGCTTTCTACATAACCTGACAAGTCGTACTGCGTCCCATCTGCAGTTTCCATCACCAATTTAACTTCTTTACCAATAATAGCCATCTTTCTTCCACCTTTAAATCCTTATAATAATTATAGCATAGAATTTATTTATCGTCAAGATTACCAACATTAATATTTTTAGCCGCAAGAGCAGCATCCAACGCCTCCATATTACGCTTTACCACACGCGCCCCCTCAAGAGCGTTATGGATTTCTGACTCCTCCTCCACTTTCAGCGCCTTGGATATTGTATGGCCCTTCAAATTCCAGGTAAATGGCACCATTTCTAACCAAGTTGAGCGCAAATAAGTGAGCATTACATCTTCGTAATCGTCTAATGGCACACCAGCTTTTTCCAGCTCATGGCCCATGTAATACTGCAGAAACTTAAGATCAAAGGATAAATTCTGGCCGACAAAAACTGCCTCACCCCTAAAAATTCTATGCTTACATAAGAAATCAATCAGCTGCTTGCACGCACCATCCAACATCGGCGCATCCTTAACCATATCCCAGGTAATGCCGTTTACTTTCAGCGCCTCTGGACTGGCTAAGGCCCACTCATCTTTCGTCGGTCTAATCAAAGTATAAAATTCTTCCCCAGACTCAATAATTGCCCCAATAGCCAGAATAACAGCTTGTCCTGGTTTCAACCCGCTGGTTTCCAAATCGATATAACAACGTTTTTTTCGCATATTTTCCTTCTTTATCTGGGTAAAATTGCGCAAATCCATAATATAGCTGTCTGGTGCATTACCCTGCTTATCATTAATGCGCTTTTTATACTGGTGCAGATGTGCCTTACCAGTTTCAATCAAATGATTAATCTCCCGCAGGGGTGCCCTCCAGATTCCCCTAAGAGGTTTTACCCGACAATGAAATTTTCCGATCCTCTTATATGTTACTCTCCAATGAACCCAAAAATAAAGATCGATATAGGGATGGCGTTCATTATAATAAACCACATCTTTATGGTTAAGCCCTACCCCAAACCGAGGGTCAATCCCGTACAGCCTTCCAGCATAGAAAAATGGGGTGGTTTGGTATTTAAGATCAGCGATTCGCCCATTTACCAACAGGTCAGGAACAACAGGATCATTTTCCTTCTCAGGATTAATTTGAGCATTTAGACCTATTTTTGGACAAATATGCTCTACAAACTCCTTCTCTTTTTTAGCGCCATACTTGAACCAATATGAACGATCCTGCGGATCATGCAGATTCTTTTGGCTCACTTTGTATAATTCCAGGCTTACCAAACTCTTCTTTTGACTTAATAGATGGGACAGGCGGCTTCGGCAATTCGTATTCTGCGCCTACAATCCACTCATGTAATGTAAGATTTCCTCCACCTTTAGGCAAAAGAGCTGGCCCAATAACTACCAAAGGTTTCAACGTCTCTTCGTGCAAAATAACGGCCTGTACTTCTACAGCAGTAGTAGTCAAAATACTCTTTACCTCAAAAGATGCAATCCCTGTAATTCTGCCACCGCTAAATTCACCATCATTGATCAGCTTCACGGCGTAATCTGTAAGTGTAACCTTTATACCCATAATTTCTCCTAAATCTCAGTTGTCACCAAATATTCTGACGAATAAAGATAAACAACATCTTTAACATCATACTTATTCCACTCATCCAAAAGATTTTTCAGGCCAACTAAAAAATTTTCGCCAGGATGAATATATAAATAAAGAATTATGCTATCAAAAAACGTAACTTTATATACTCTATACTTATCGGCCATCTTCAACATCCAGCAAGCGCTTTTCCGCAAGCTCGCAATATTCATCTACATTATCCACACCAACAAAATGTCGATTACTGGTCTTAGCTGCCACACAAGTTGTGCCAGACCCAACAAAAGGATCAAGAATTACATCACCAACATAGCTAAATAACTTGATTACACGTTTAGCTAAGGCCAGCGGAAACGGCGCGGGATGTCCAATACGCTTAGCTGATGCCGGTGGAATTTCCCAAACAGAAAGCGTCCCCCGCATAAACTCATCCTTTGGGATATCAGAAAAGCCCTTATCGTAGCGGCTATAACTATCCTTAGCAAATATCAGTAAGTATTCGTGCAAATCCCGCAGGCGGGGTGCTTTGGCACTCATCCAGCTACCCCATGCACAGCTGTTGTTGGCCCCCTTACCCTTTTGCCAGATCACCTCTCCAAACGGTAGGAACCCGATCTCGTTATGGACGCCGTAGAAAAAAGCGTTCATAGGTATGTACGGTTTGCGGCCTAGGTTGGCAATGTTTATTACATAGCGTCCCCCAGGGATCAGCGTGCGGTAAACTTCCATACCTACTGTATAAATGAAGTCCATATATTCTGAAATTGTCAAGTCCTGATCATAGTCCTTTCCAACACCATATGGAGGTGATGTAAAGGTCAGCGCAATCGTTTCATCCGGTATAAAGCTCAAATCACGTGAATCAGCACAATAAATCTTATTGGCCCAATCACCTACACATACCTCAGGACAATGCCCATTTTTCTTCTCCCCTACTCCCAAAGATTTAAGAAGGTTGCGCGCATAAAAAGAGGTCGAATCATGCCCCTCTCGTTTAGTTGTCCCAAAAGATGATGTCTTAGTCACCGCTCAGCTTTGACCACCCAAATAAGAATGAGCCTGCCATAAACGTCCCCAAAATATAAAGTGCTGTCGCAATATCATAGGGAAATTCAGCCCAAATATTAAAAAGAAGCCCAACAATAGCAATGTACATCATTATTAGCCCAAATACGCCAAGAGCTTTTCGCCACATCTTATCTCACCAAGTACTCTGACTCAAAATAAACATTCCCGCAGCGCCCACAAGCAGACCTAGCAGGAAAAATCCCAAGACCGCCAAAATCGGCCAAATAATAGTCATAACTAACTCCTAAAACTCAAATATACGAAAATGATCTACTGTCAAGATCAGCATATTCAGATTATCCTGAAGAGGCTTGATCTGTTTCTGAAGCTCTTTTTCATCCACATCCGCGGGGAGAAAGAGCAAATAATGCTTATCAGGATCAAGCTCAACCATAGATTTTGCAACTGCCCTGATAAACCAGGGCATTAATTTACGTGCTAACCAAGTAATCATAAAAATACCTCTACTAATTAAATCTCAAACCCCGCCTCTTGCACTAAACGCTTTTTAGCGATTTCACAATATTTCTCAGACGCATCAATACCGATGAAATTACGGCCTAATTTTGCGGCCATGACCAATGTTGTGCCAGACCCAGCTAGAGGATCGAGCACAATATCCAACGGCTGACTAAAGCATTGAATCAAATCCCAGGCCAATGAATCAGGAAATGTCGCGGGGTGCTCCATTTTCATCTTATTGCCCTCCGTATTCGATGTGTTATAGTGCCAGATCGTGCCGCGGCATTTTAAAGGTTTCTGCACCGTTTTTTCAATCTCTACTAGCTCACCACTTGTTAGCCTCTGGGTGCCACACCACGTTTTACCTGCGTGCTTGGCCTCAATTTTCAGAGGCTCTTTGTTAAAATATCTGGGTCGCGGCCCCTTAAGAAAGATAAAAATATACTCATGATCAACACGAAAACGTGTTGACCACCATGCACCTGGCTTGCCATGACGACTATAGATAATGGTTTCAAAAAGGCCGAATCCAGAATCATCACACCACTGCATAACTGTACGAAATGATGTTAGAGATTTTCTAAAATTCTTGGTGCTATCATTAATAACTAAGCTTACAATTCCCCCAGGCTTTGTAATTCTGTAGAGATCATCGCCCAAGTCCCGCAGGTTTAGGTACCAGTCATTATCATAGTCCCTTACATTATCATAAGGAGGGGATGTTACTGTAAGGTCAATACTATTTGCAGGAATATCATTTAGCGCGATATTGCAATCCTCGGCTATTATCCTGTTCAAGAAATCTTCAGGCCATTTCAAACCTATACTGATCATTTAATTTTCTGTTATGCCCTCTTGCGGTGTTTAATATAAAAACTAAAATAAAATTACAAAATATCACAAAATTTGTCTTGTTTACATAAAGAATACCCACCCCTCCCTCTAAAGGATGGAAAGAATACCCATGTGCATTTTCTGCCTGTGGAGCTATGCACTATAACCCCTCCGCTTGGGCCTGACTCTCATCACCACACTAAAGACCCATTTTGATAAGCTACCCGCGCTTGGTCTTGCTCTTGTTGACGCGGCGCAAAACCGCGAGATATTGGGGGGAGAGTGTTCGCACATGTACGATGCCTAAAACACTATTTGTGATCTATGATGCTTTGCGGCACCCTGCCCCCCGCCCATATGTAAGTAGCCAGGGCAAGCTACTATTTAACTTACTAAGTTACAAATAGCACTATAATTATAGCATAGAAACTTGTTTATGTCAAGGGCACTAATGAATTTTTATGGGATAAAGTACACTACCTTTTTCTAAATTGAACTTGAGTGGTGGAATTGGTTGTGCTTTACCACAAAAGAAATTTATGAGCTCTTGTTTTGTTATTGGTTGTTGATTAAGCCAAAAATTGGAATTATCCCAATCATCATTATCATAAACTAACAAATAAAAGCCTTTATATTGTTTTTTCTTGGGATCGCCTTTTCGTAGTAATTTATCAAGAAGGCCAAAAGTCATCACTTTTGATCGATTTAATCTTGGCTTTTTTATGTATTTTATTTCTATAAGTGCAAGCTTACCGTATCTGTCGGAATTACGTTTTGGGCCAAACCAACGAATAGCTAAATCAATATCACTAACTTCATTTCCATTATTTATTAGATCAATATCCTCTACTACAACCCCCCGCGGGCCTGAGGGAATATTTTTTCGTATCCAATCTCGCATAGGATTTATTTCAAAATGTTCAGGGTTTCTAAATTTTGGTTTTGTCATCTGTAATTCTTTTTAGAGCTAATTTTGCCGTTTTTGAATTAATATCAAAGGCAATCCATCTTCGTTGTAATCTTTTTGCGGCAAGTGGAATTGTGCCACCTCCACAGAATGGATCAAGTACAATTTCCCCAACTTGAGAAAATGCTTTTATCCATCTAGTAACTGGCTCAATTCCCTGCTCCCAATCATGGTATTTTTTGCTGCGGGTTGAGCGTGCACTATCAGGTGTCCATATAGGTAAACGCGATAAACCAGGTTTTCTAAAAACAAGTACTGGTCGCCAAGCACTATATAGGTGCCACTTGTTAATACGGTCATTACTATCTGGTTGAAAAATCCCAAATGTCCACACATACTCTAAATATTCAGATAGGCCTTGTAATGTTTGGGGTAAAAACATTTTACCTGTATAAGATAAAAGAAAACATCCTGGTCGTAAAACATGAGCGCCAATCTTTCCAAGCTGTTCAAATAGGTTTGTAGCGTTTTCTTCCCAAGGAGGGTCTGTAAATACTAGATCAACGCTCTCCGCAGGTACCTGATCAATAAAATTAGGTGCTTGGACATCAGCGACATAGACTTTATTTATTTCAAAATTTCCCAACCAAGTTGGCGCATTAGCCGCTTTTTCTAGTAGTTCTTGGTTTTCTTTTTCGCGTTCTCGTTTTTTAATTTCTCTTTTCGCCTGCGGTATATTTAGTGTGCCAATACGAACCTGCTCAAAAATATCAGGAGCTTCCTTTTCTAGTTTTTTTGCATCACTAACATAACGCGGATTAGTCCCAACAATCTTTGCAGCCTGATCACGTGCTTGACCTTTTTCATCTTCAGGAAATATTTCCTTACCATGACTAGGCGAGAAATAACCATGTCGTTGTCTTTCCTTAGCTAATTTAGCAAGATATTTTTCAATCTTAATAGCAACAGCAGCTAATTGACTTGTGGTTAAGTGTCTACGTTCTTTATTTTTTCCTATAACATAGGAAAGTGGGTCATTTCCGTTAAATTCAATAAAATCTGGTGGTGTATCGGTTTCTAAGCAGGCCTTATACCTATGCACCCCATCTAAAATTTTTCCATTAAGAAGTGTTATAGGCTCTAACAAACCCTCTGAGCCAATACTAACAACTAAACTTTTAAACTCCTCTTCAGCCATAGGAGGAAATAAGGATGACAGTTCGTGAAATTCCATTATACTAACCTCTCAACTTGCTTCTTTATTATTATAGCATACAAAAAGCCGTGATTTGTGGCTATCTCATAAAAGCGACGATTGCCAGCTCCACAGTAGATAAGATCGATCATCCCCGACCATCCCCAGGTGGCGCTTTTGGCAAATCGTATGCAATCCATATTAGGAACGAAACAAACGCAATCATATAAGCTATTTCAGTCGCCATAGTTTTAATCTCCTAGCAGTAATACGTTTTACTGCAATTTTATATATCTCCTTATCAATTTCGAAACCAATGAAATGTCTGCTTAGTTTTTGGCATACCGCAGCGGTTGTGCCCGTTCCCAAAAAGGGATCAATTACCAGATCGAGTTTGTCTGTGGTTGCTAAGATAATGCGCTCAATCAGGCGCTCAGGTTTTTGCCACTTGATGTTTTTACCCTCTCTGCCTTTGACACGCTCCCTATCCATTGTGTGAAAATTTCCAATATCCTCCCAAACATCGGTAGGAATTTTCATTTTTCTTCCTGATGGGTTTAGCCCATCTGCCCCTGCGGTTTTCTTGGGGATCATGACCCGTTCTGGATAAAACTTATAATCTTTAGATTTTGAATACCACAAGATATCATCATGCTTGCGTGCAAAGCGTCGTGGTGAGCGGCCTCCCCAATCATAGGGCCATATAAGCCAATTGACAAAATTGTTCTTGCCAAACAGGTTATCCATATAGATTTTGACTTCCGCAGCGCTACGCTGGTCAGTATGTACAAAAATGCTACCAGTTTTTGCAAGGGTCTCGCGGCACCGATCGATCCAGGAAAAATCAAAACAGTCAAACATCATATCAGCATAGATTAGGTCTACTGAACCTGAATTGACGTACTTTAACAATTTTTGGTTATCATCATGTATAAGTGTAATGCTCAGTTTATTCCTCGGTATGTGTATCTTCGTCATCAGATTCCAAGTTGTAATCTAACAAGAACTCATCTTTTAGTTTTGTGCGAATGGCATCTTCTATAGTGCGGGTGATCCCTAAATGGTCTCTTAAGAAATTGTATGTATTGTTGCGGCCATGCCCAATACGCTCATCGTTGTAGTAGTAATACGCACCGCGCTTATCAATAATTTTTTGTTTGGTGCCTAGGTCGATAATTTCTCCGATCTTGGAAATGCCATGATTGTAAAGAATGTCGAATTCGGCTTGCCTAAAGGGAGGTGCTACCTTGTTTTTGATTATCCTGACCCTAACGCGAGTGCCAATGATCTCATCATTGTTTTTTCTTAGTGTTTTTATGCGCCTAATATCTAAACGTACTGATGAGTAAAATTTCAGCGCCAGCCCTCCAGGAGTAGTTTCTGGGTTACCAAACATCACGCCGATCTTGTGGCGCAACTGATTGGTGAATACGACCGCGGTATTAGTTATTTTGATGGCACCAGACAGCTTGCGCATGGCCTGTGACATTAGACGAGCTTGCATACCCATTGGAGAATCACCCATATCACCCTCAAGCTCAGCTTTGGGCACCAGCGCGGCTACTGAATCAATGGCAATAACATCAACAATACCTGATCTAACTAAGGCCTCGGTAGTTTCCAGCGCTTTCTCTCCACTATCGGGCTGCGCAATGAGCAAATTTTGAACGTCCACACCGCAGCGCTCGGCATAATGCATATCTAGGGCATGCTCCATATCAACGAAAGCAGCTATGCCGCCTGCTTTTTGTGCCTCGGCAACAATGTGCTGACACAGAGTAGTTTTTCCAGATGCCTCTGGCCCAAAAATTTCTGTTACTCGTCCTTTTGGTATGCCTCCAACTCCTAAGGCAAAGTCTAGTGCTAGGGAACCGGTTGAGACGACATCGACTGGTGCATAAGAGCGTTCTCCGAGGCGCATAACTGCGTCATTACCTAGTTTTTTATTGATATCGCTGAGCATTTTTTCCAGCTCTTCTTGCTTTTCTTTTGGTAAATCTTTGTATTTCATTTAGCCCTCTTTAGTAGTAGGTCTCTAGCATATAGTCCATTACCCACAAAATTTCGTCCATTTCATATTCTTTCTGTGCCTGGTTGATCTTGTGACTAAGCGGGAATGGGATTTTGTAATCTGAGTTCTCATCATGGGTGAGGTGCGCAATAATCTGTTCTTCAGGCACCTCGGCCAAGTAGTAAATAATGCTTTTGATCACGTCATCTGAAAGTAATTCCTCATCCTGCTCATCTATTTCATCTTCAGGTTCAAGTGTTGCCATGCGAAAACGCTTACCTCGATCGATATCAATAGCTACTTGGAGATATCCCCAGGTATGGGCTAGGTGATCTGCTCTCGTACTGCGGTAGACACCTATCTCAACTGGCCCAGAAGATAAGTTTCGAGTCTCAATATCCCGCCGCAGGGCGGTGGTGTGATCAATGATCAGCTCAACTTCCTGCGGTAAAGCGGGAGGCGTTCCAGGTAGTAACCAATGCCCCCTGCGGATTAGGTCAAAGAGATTATCAAAGTTCTCGGTGCGTTCGATGGTTACGCGCTCAATAAAGCCTTTTTTCTTTTCTTTGATAATCTTGTAGCGTTTTTTCTGGCGCACATAATCAGCTAGGATCATGCGTCCAGGAAAGGTTTTTTGTATGGCCGCTATGCTATGTCGATTGGGGTTGGCATCTGCTACACAGCGTCGTATTCGAAACAGGCGCATAAGCTTTGCGACTCGACTGAAACCAACATCAAACGGTATTATTTCAACGTAGACAATTTGAGGCCGATCGCTACCTTTGGGTATCTTCCCAACCATTACCTGGATTTCGTTACCCTGGTCAACGGCCATGTAATAACGTGATGAACCATCGTGCCCCTTTTCAAGCTCTACTGGCTCATCGAAACAATTAATCAATAAATCCTCACGTTCTAATGAACCTTCACCTAGCTCATAAGGCACGCCGAGGCGCTTGCGGTAAAACTCGTATAACTTTGTTTGAGGATCACGAAACCACCTGTAAAGTCGTGACGCTGGAAAGGTCATCATCTGGCTTATGTGAAACCCAACTGAATATGGTGTACGGTCAGGTTTTTTAGCAACCCAATGTCCTTTGTTGATGGTATCTAAAGTAAGCTCCTCGTTACAATGGGCACAGCCGTAAAATACTTCTCTTGGCTTGTCTACCCTACCCAAAACTCTCAAGTTTGCATCCCAATCCAGTTGTTGCTCATAGCTGCAGTATCGGCAACGTACTAACCATTCCCGTTGATCAGAATGTAAGAACCTAGCATGAATACCATAATTACTGACGGTCGGGGTAGAAAAGTTATATTCAAGACCCCATGAGGACGCGTCCATACGATTTACCGCTGTAGCAATATGGGTTTGATCACTAAGGTCAATCTCATCTACAAACAGGATATCTGCAGGGTTCATGCGCGGCTCGATTGATGAGTACATAAAGTACAGATAAGAATCTCCAACCTCTTTAGCGCCGACGCGGGACATGCCCAGCTTATTTCTCAGGCGCGGGGATGCTTTGATCATGGGATCGATGCGGGTCGATACAAAATCCAGTACGTCCTGATCACGCGGCAACATGTAGTAGCAGCTGATCGGCCAGAAATCAGCGAAGTGAAACATGCGCACAATGCCCATTGTGGATAGCCCACATTGTGTGCTTTTCATGGTGACCATTTTTCGTGCTTGGCCTATAGGATTTTTCTCGATGTAGTAGGGGTTAACAACTTCGTATAGCTGTATGATCCAGGGCCGAGTCTTGACCTCCCATTTACGGTTCTGCAGGAGATCAATATATGAAATCCCGTATGAGAGTATGTCTTTTAGTGTAATTGATTCGAGTTCTTCTGGGGAAATCATTCTGGCAAACCTGCGGGTTCTCTTGGGGTTGCTGCATAGACGCTGTTAAGTGTTGCTAAGGCCTCCTCAAGTGTATATGGGTGATCTTTACTCGGCACGAATTCTACATATTTGCGCATTACTGTATAGGCATTATCTATTGAGATACCGGCATCACGTAGCTGGCATACCATCCAAAAGCCAGCCTCATTTCGGCCATAATGAAAATGTCTTACGCGGTATAAAGCCTCTTTTAGCCAGTATATGCGCTGATCAGGAAAGTTTGCTTTACGTAAGGGCGTATGTTGCCTCTTACGCTTTTTTATTTTTTTCTCTTTCAAGAGCAGGTATATAAACCACCCAGGTAATAATGCAGGTTGCATGTCCCAGGGTGGTGTGTCCTTTTTCCATAGATATTGCCAACCATTTGGATGAATAGATGGAGGCGCAATAATATAGCCCCCATGCCCACGAACATCAATGCCTAGACCCACCTTATTACTTGAATTTCGAATGGTAACCGTATCTGGATAGGCAAAGATAAGGTGCTTTCCTCCAGTACCCGTAATACTTTGGATGGTTGGGGGAAGAGGCTCAAATTTCTGTTCTAATGCCTTTAGGGTATCGCAGCCTCCCTTACCAACATCGATATCGATTACTACAATTTTAGATTTCTCGCCGGTTGTGATGGCAATATTTGCCTGCGGCCAGTTTGTCCACCAATGAGTAATTTGTTCTTTGTTAGTAGTGGCTACCTGCGGCCAATTTTTAATGTAGGGGTGCTTTTCAGCTTCTACAATGGGGAAGATATGCCATCCTAATGAGGCATAACGTAAGCCGTACTCAAGAAAGTTAATTTGGGGTTGCATCTTTCAAACTCCCTGGTTCAAGCATAAACGTGAGCTCATAAGTTTCGTCATCTAGGTTGTGCATATGGTCAATATGACTGGCTAAATATTTAATTCTTTTTCCGCAGATGTGGCATAGATAACCCTCATCATTCTGGTCAAGTTTTCCCAGCTCTCCAAATTTGGGATTTCCTTCCTCATCCAGTAGTGGCCCCTCTTCAAATTTGGAATCAATAACGCGATATACGCCTTCGATTGGCTCAACATCAGAATTTTTTCGTTGCTCCTCTAAACGCTCGGCCAGATAATCCATTGCATTTTGGGTAGCTTTTAAAGTAGCCTGTCCCACCTCATGGGTTACTCGTATGTCCAACTTCTGACCAATAAGCAGGTTGATAATAAAGCGAGCATGCTGAGCTACTGTAGCTGCCAGCTTTTGGTCAATTGGACTACCAGTAAGGCTCGCCTCCAAAATTTCTCTTGATTTCTTAATAGCCAGTAGATATTGCTGGTCAAGCTTTGCCAATCGCCACCTTGCCAAATTATTACGATTGTCCGCGATAATTTTGGCAACCGCGGGATATTTAGTAAACCAGCGCCGTACTTGCGCTGCGGTAGTGCCCAATTTTTTAGCAATTTCATGTGTTGGGAATCCAGCTAAGTGATATTCTACTGCCTGCACTACATCCTGTGGTAAATCATTATCGTCCAGTTGCAGTACGATGTGATTGACAATATCATGCCATTCTGCATCGTCATTTAGTGGACTTGGGACAATTGATTTTTCTTCAGCAGTATTCTTCAAAGTATGGCACCTCGTGTTCTCTTATTTTTTTCTCTCTGCGGCGTTGTCTTTGTGTATCATTCCATAAAAAGCGTAACCACTTGGGCCATTTGAGCGGACTGCGCCCATAACGTTTTTCACATTTTGAGCACAATGCAAAACGCCAAGTGATTACTTGATCACAATTTTCGCCAAGACATGTATGATACATTTATGGTGTCCTCCCTATTGAAAGCAGCAAATACTCAAGCGTTTCCCTATAGATACCTCCGACTGAGGTTCGGGACATGCCTAGTAATTTGCCTACATCTGCCTGGCGGTAACCTGCCGTAATCAGGGCGATAATTGCACGCCTGCGGGATGATAATTTGTTAATGATCGTTTCGGCTGCAACGATTTCCAGGACATCGTTTTCGTCCTGGTGCGATGTGAACATGTTGTCTCCTACCAGTAAAGTGCTATATTATTATAGCATAAAAACTTCAATAAATCAAGACTAAAAAATTAATATTTTTAGCATTATAATTATAGCATATTTTACAAATATTGTCAAGTTTACTATTGACAAATATAATATACTTATGGTATAATTATGATAGCAGATTTATTATTTATAGGAATAAAATAAATGACTAGAACAGTAGATTTTCTTGATGAATTTGTCGAAGCTTTACGAGCTGATTTGGAACGAGGCGATGAAAAATGGGGAGACACCTGGTTGAACCGCACTAGAGAGGGCCAAGAAGAGCGTATCGAACAGTATATTAAAGATCATTTCGATCGTTATAGATATGCTGATCAACCTATCCATTGGGTATCGATTGCGGGTGAATGTTTAATTGCCTGGGTGCGGGAGCAGCATCCTGAGCTTTTCCCAGAAAGTAAGTAGGATGAATACATATAACGTTACATATAAATTTATTTCTGACCATTACAACAAGGTAAAAGAGGAAACTATTCCTTATGTTGCAGATCGTTATGAAATCGATAATATTGGAAATTTGACCATCATAAAAGATGGTGAAAAAATTGCGTCATTTGCTATTGGTGTCTGGTCAGAAATCCATAAAAAGGAGTGAAAAATGCGTAACTCACATAACCAATGCCAATTTTTAGGTAATGTCGGCGGCAATCCTGACATTCGTTTTACCAAGAATGGCACAAAAGTAGCCGTATTTAGTCTTGCTGTGGAGAATAATCGTCTCATCAATGGGGAATGGGAAGATGGCACGCAGTGGGTAAATCTGCAGGCTTTTGGCAAGATTGCGGAAACTGTTGAAAAACATATCCGCAAGGGGGCGGGTCTTTTGGTGCAGGCTCGATACTCAAGTAATCGAACCGAAATTGATGGGGAAACTCGCTATTTCCACAACTTCACCGTATATGATTTGAACATCGTTCGCTGGCCTGATCGAGACGATGATGATAATGATTATGACGATGAAGAAGATGAGTATGAATACTATGACGAGGATGTTGCCCCGTTCTAAAGCTTTATACGATATTTCCGAATATGCACGTATCTTCAAAGAGTATTTTGCCGATGAAGGCTCTGATTCAACTTTAGAAATTGTATTGGGATTAGTACGCGCATACTTGGCATTGGAGAGATTACAGGAGGAAAGCGAGGTCGATCTTAAATTTCAGGATCGATCTCTCATTCTCCCCCACCTGCGGGCAGCTTTTCGTGAGTGTCTGTATTTACGCTCAAAAATGCCTGAGGAAATGTTAGATACTTTATTATTAACGCGGCACGGCAGGATTAAATTAGATGGAAGAAAAAAATAGTGCTTTAGTAGTAAATGTAGAGCTCTTTACGGATGGTAGCGCAAATCCGAACCCAGGTCATGGGGGTTATTGTGCTATTTTGGTATCTGGTGAACAAGCTCGAATTTTAGTTGGCACGAAGAAAAAAAGCACGTGCCATAAAATGGAAATGTTGGCGGTTTTAGAGGGCTTGCGCCATTTGAATCATCCATGCATGGTTGTTATCCATACCGATAGCCAATTTGTTGAGCAAGGTTTTCTGGCTATGGAGGATAAGAACCTGCAGAAAACTTTTAAGAAGTATGATCTATGGCAAGAGCTTCGAAAAGAGTATGGCCGCCACCTTGCGGTTCGTGTAAATCAGCTCGATTCTCACAAATCAACAAATCACCCATTTCATAAACTTTGTGATAAATATGCCCGCAATGCCGCCAAAGGTAGCATGAGAAAAACAGACAAATATGCCAAGTTATCCGAAATTGTCGCGTAAAACACGATTGGCCGAGGAAACTAACCGCAAAAGGTTCCTGAAAGCTTATCGTCAGGTAAATAAACTCTTAGCCATACATCGAGATAGTAATTTATGTGCTGTGTGTTTTTTTCTGCATGATAAGAAGAAACGGGCTGACGATGTACATCATGTTTACGGGCGTGGACAAAAAGCAGGAGATTGGCGTGAGCGGTATATAAATTTGTTGTGCGTATGTAGAGAACATCATCCACTACCCATCCAAATTCCCAAAGCAAACGATGAGCTGGTCTGGATTGAAGATGTATTAGTGTCTGCGAACGAAAATCCGATCAACCCTGATTTTAAACATTCAGAATTTACATTAGATGTTCATAATTCAGAATAGTATATAGGAAGATATGTTATTACCAAGAATAGGAATTAAAAAATTTTTTAGTCGCTGCCGCAGCATTTCCGAGGAGCATAAGCTGCGCTGTACGAAAACCATAGGTCATCTTTCTGTGCATGAAAGTCGTCCAATTAGACGTGACGATCGCGAAGGAAAATTTGTCTGGATATATGGCGAACGGGAAAAGTGGATGTGGTTAGGCTAATAATAGATGGTCAGCCTCCTCGAAAGAGTAATTCTAGGCGTCTCTTTCAACGTGGTCGGGGAGGCAGGCCAATGTTGGTTAAATCAAAAGAGGCATTACAGTATGAAGAATCGTTTGATGAGCAGGTGCCGGATGATCTTCGTTTGGGAATAGGTAGCCTCAAATCCCCCCTGCGGTTAGATATTGTTGTTTTTTATTCCTCTAATCGTCCCGATGTATCAGTTGAGCTGGTTATGGATTGTTTAGAGAACTCTGGAGTAGTGAAAAACGATCGCTACATTAAAGAACAGCACATTTACGGTTTTGTGGACAAATATAATCCTAGAGTTGAGCTGATCCTTACACCTCTTTCTGTGGATCGAAAACCCCCATTTCAAATCAGTAAAGCAAGTAGAAATGGAAATAGTGTTGACAAATAGCGATTATTCTGCTATAATTATTATCTAAATATTAGTATGTAAGTATGGAGATAGCCTTATGTTGTCTGGCAGTAATAAACACAAATTGATTGTAACAGCTGTCTTGACCTTTATTGTCGGGCTATTTATTGCCTTATACCCGCTCTCCCGCGGACAGGGTATTGCTTTGGGCACATCAAATGAGCCTGGACTCTTGGCTCAAGCAGAGGTTTTACGTGCTAGGGCCGAGGTTTACCAAAATTTTGGGCAGATGGTTGCCAGCTCTGGCCCTGCAGCTATTCAGATTGGGGCAGCTGCTTTTGCGGTTTTTGGCGGTATAGGTATTGCTTACATTTTGCTGAGTATTGGTTATAACATTCAAACTCATGGAAAGATTAGACTCATCCAGGCAGACCGTGAGGCTACCCATGCCCAACGGAGAAATTTACTGGCAGCCCCGCCACGCTCTACTCCCCCCGCTATTACTCGGAGGGCTAACAACGATTCTAGCGTCCCTACTAATACTGGTAGTCGTAATTTGGGCAAAGGGCGTAAGCGTCGAAGCTCCCGCAACACCAGTAAGCGCCGCGGTGCCAGCGCCAACAGCACAAAATAATAGTCTTTTTCTGCCAATGGTTTCTAGGCAAGATGTTGAAATAACTCCGACGAGTACACCGTCGCCTACACTAACACCAGAACCAGAAAGAGAGAAAAAGAGGCCGTGTAAAGTAAGTAAGAAGTATCCGCAAACTATTCTTCAGTATTGCGAGATTATTACCAAGTATGCAAAGCGAGTAGGCCTCGATCCAGACCTAATTGCCGCCGTTATTATGCAGGAAACAGGTGGAGACCCACCTTGGTATGGTGCCGCAGGCGAGTGCGGCCTTATGCAGATTATCGCGGGCGATAGAAATTGGGCATATAGGAATAGTAGACCAACATGTGCTCAGCTTCTTGACCCAGATTTTAATATCGAGTGGGGGACAAATCATTTAAGTGGACTTATTAATAAACATAATAGTGTGCGTGAAGGACTCCGTTGCTATAACGGCTGCAACGCGCCTTATTCGTATTATACAGATAAAGTATTGGCAATTTATGAGAGGTTTAGGAAAAAATAGGTATAAAGTTTGTAGTTTGGTTTTTGTCGTGGTTTTGCTTTTTTCAGGTTTCCTGCGGTTGGGCATTTCTGATGGGCTAGATACATTACGATATGAGCGCATTAGTAGGGAGTGCAGGTTAGTATTTGTTGGGAACTGGCAGTATCAGGAAAAGCAGATCGCGATCGATGGCATAGAACAGATTGCTAGAAAGCTGGCAAATACAACAACAAAAAGAGACACGCCTTGCGAGGCCTTTCGAAATGTTTTTGGCATTAACACTAAAGAACCTATGCAGCTACACCACTTAAAAACCGGTGATGTTGGAGGGAAGTGTTTCAGCAGTCATGTGGTGGGAATTTTTGGTCTGTTTCCATTATATAAGCCTATGGCAAAGACCAAATCTGAGCACTTAATTGTACATGAGTTTGGTCATGCTTTTGAGGCTAGGCTAGAAGATGTCATGGGCACTAAAATTCCTCGAAACCTATTGCTTAAGGTGCAATACCACAATCCTAACTTTCCCGATCGGATACTTGATCCAGAAACAGGAATAGTGCCTAATAAGGATTATGGTTTTGCTGGTGTGCGCTGGTTGTGGCAGCTAAGCGCCGATCCAAGTCCAGGCGAGGAGTTTGCCGACATGTTTTTGGGTTGGGCCTATGACGCCTGGGCTGATAACCCCGCAGGCCGCCTGCGGTCAGATTTTATGGATGCGCATATGCCTGATTGGATAAATTATTTAGATATACATCGAGTAAAAGGAGCTAGTTAGTGGTAGGAGAATACATAATTGGTTTTATTTGTGGTGTTATAGTATACAGCATTTATTGGAAGTTTTATGGCTCTAAGAGAAAAATGCGTAAACGTATTACAAGATTACCAGATGATTGGACTTATTTAGCTACGGGTGAGTCTGGTGATCTGGAGCTCGAATATGCATGGCTTAGATGTGCCAAAAGGGTATTCAAATTATTCTGTGAAAAGCAACATGATTATGGAGCTAAAAATATTGGCCTTGGTGGACATCACGGCATAGCTTTCAGGATTGGTGACAAGGTAAGTCGCTATTGGGAATTACTTGGTTTGGATAGTGATGAGGAAATAGACCCTGCATGCGATGATGAAACTTTAATGGACACAGTAATGGATATCGCGGATTACGGGATTATTGCCATGATGGTGGAAAATGGTTGGTGGCCTCGGTTTGAAATCAGGCGCTCTTTTGGGCCAGTTGCCATTGCGCTAATGCTGCGGAAAATCTATGAGCGATTAACAAGTGGAGAGAAAGCTGAGGTAATTGAGCTTTTAATTGCTAGTGAAGTTGCCGATTCAATAGATGGTGCAACGCTGGCTACATAATTCTTACAAAACTGTAAGCACTTTGTAATCTTTTTTTGTGTGGGCGGGTATATAATAAAATGTTTGTGTCTAGGGATGGGTAGTAGTATGAGCAATAGGGCGACAATTTTGATCTTTACGAAAAGGGAGATACCTGGGGAAGATTTGACTATCTTAGAAAATAAGCTTTTGGCTTACCAGGAACGTGGACAGTTTCCCGTACACCGCAGTGGGGACATTTGGACGTTTGAATCCTTAGTTGATGTTCAGGAGGTCGTTAATGGGCATACAAAATCTTCAAATTCCGTGGAAAATGTTTTACACGCTTGACACGAAAGAACTTGATGGAAGAGAGAATGTTGTAATAATATCTCCTGTAACGCGGTGGGCTAATGCTGTTGAGCCAGGCGATGAGGTTGAGCTATGTCAGCTAGGGGATATGAAATTTTTGGGCCTGTATTCTGTTTTGGGGGCGGGAAAGGGCTTGCTATGGCACATACCTGAGGAGGTATTGAGATTCTGGCGTCCTGGTGCAACCCTAAACGATTTGCGAGATCATATGATCAATACGTATGGCACTGACATTACAGACCACTCCGTTGTAGCAGTAATCTTTTTGCACAAGCTTGTAGAGGGCGAAAAACCCTACGAAAAATTATTGAAAACTGATTAGTTTCATATAATTTATATCTAGATGGTGTAGTTATTTTGTGAATTATTATGCTATCATTATATAATGTAACTACTATTGACAATAAAATGTATATATGTTATAATTATAGCATTGAAATTGGTAGAAAGTAAGATGAGAATAATTTATATCGCAGGGCCGTACAGAAGTGAGCATGAATCAGGAGTGTTTGAAAACATCATGAACGCTCGATATGCTGCCCTACTCGTATGGGCAAATGGTGGTGTGGCAATCTGCCCTCATTTAAATACGATGCTGTTTGGAGGTTTCAATGATTTGCCTGATCAAGTCTGGTTAGCTGGCGATCTTGAAATAATTCGTCGTAGTGTTGACGCGTTATGGGCCATTGGCAAATATGAAACCAGTAAGGGCACGCAGAGAGAAATTCAGGAGGCTACAAAGTTGGGCCTGCCCGTTTTTTATCGTTGGGAAGAGGTCAGGCACTATTTAGAAGAGGATAAAAATGATGAATCTTAGGCATGTTTTGGGGGCACTTGTTTATGTGATTTATGGTTCTGGTAGTGTATGTTTTTATCTAGGCACAGAATTTAGCAACAGGAAAATTCTGAGTGGGCGGCTTTATAAAATGGGTAGCATCCTATTCTTTCTCGGTTCTGCTTTAGCCTTTGGACTTTATGTGAGTTGATTATGGGACTTCCAAAAGATTTAGTATCTCAAGAACCAGGTCTTGGTGAATGGTGCATCCTGCGGGGTTATCGAGGCTCAATTGCGCATGGTTGCTATATTCCCTATTCAGACCCAAACAGTATTGATGATAAAGATGTGATGGCTGTATGCGTGCCACCACTTGAATATTATTTTGGTCTAAAGGGTTATGGGTCACGTGGGCGCGGCACCAAAGAAGTTAAGCGAGATGAGTGGGACATTGTTATCTATGAGGCACGGAAATTCATTCGTCTACTACAAAAGGGCAATCCTAATGTACTTATGCTCCTCTGGCTTGAGTCGAACTATTATATGAAGGTGACATCTGCAGGCCAGTTGTTGCTTGACAATCGTGATTTGTTTGTTGCACGTCACGTTTACCGTTCATTTACTGGCTATGCTTATAGTCAGTTGCACCGCATGACACATAATGCGTGCCAGGGACATATGGGTGCAAAACGTCGAACCTTGATTGAAAAGTACGGCTATGACACGAAAAATGCGTCTCACTTAATTCGCTTATTGCGCATGGGTATTGAATTTTTACGGGATGGGCAGCTTTATGTACAACGCTATGATGCGGCCCAATTGTTGGAAATTAAACGAGGTGAATGGTCGCTTGTACATGTACAGAACGAGGCCGATCGTCTGTTTAAATTAGCTGAAGAGGTCTATCTTAGCTGCGATCTACCAGAAAAACCTGATCATGAGAAGATCAACGTGCTGGCAACTGATGTTGTCGTAACTGCTATGACGATAGATCGTGTATAGGAGATTTTGATGCGTAACAGATTTAAATTTGGTGTTGGGTTATTACTTTTACTTCTGGTTTGTATTCTAGGTGTTCGTACAGCCGTGATTGATAGAGGTGTTCAGGCAATGCCGCAGCAGGAGTACAACTATCTGGTTGGAGATATACGAAGATTTACCGATAGCTTATCAGGAAACGGGGCCACAATTACCGCAATTGCGGATGATCTTTCTTACCATTCTTATCATTCTTGGCACAACCCTATGAATAAGCCAACGCAGGGACTTTATATGCTTGTTCTGGAATTTTCCTGTGCTTATAACGAACCGATCGATTTAGACCCATATTGGAATTATCTTCGCGATCCTAATTGGGTATGTGTGAGATAGCATGCTGGAAATAAAGTTTGTTGACCTGTTTGCTGGTATTGGAGGTTTTCGATTTGGTCTTGAGAAAGCTGGGGAATATATACAGAGGGCAGAATGGAGAGATATTCGATCCGAGGGGGATCAGCCCGACTTTGAGAGCAGGCACGACAAACAATCCGAATCATGGTGGGATCGGAAGCTCGAATTCACCAAAAATCCTTACAGGTGTGTATATGCGAACGAATGGGACAAATATGCAGCACTCATCTATGAAAAACAATTTGAAGAAAGACCAGACACCAGAGATTTTAGAGAGGTGGAGGCAGAAGATATTCCAGAACATATCTTGCTCACAGCTGGGTTTCCTTGCCAAGCTTTCTCGGTTGCTGGTAAGAGGAAAGGATTTGAAGATACTAGAGGCACTCTCTTCTTTGAAGTTGCTAGAGTACTGGCGGAAAAGCACCCATCGTTTTTACTGCTTGAGAACGTCAGAGGCTTATTATCACACGACAAGGGAAAAACGTTCGGCATCATACTCGAAACGTTGGATGAATTGGGGTATGACCTGCAATGGCAAGTGCTTAACAGCAAAAATTTTGGAGTCCCCCAAAACAGAGAACGGGTTTTCATTATTGGCAATCTTAGAGGACGTTGTAGACCCGAAATATTTCCTATCAGCGGAGATAGTGAAACGTCTCTTCGAGAACTCACCAGAGATTTACGAGACGCTGAAAGAGTTTATGACTCAGGAGGGCTTGCCAGAACCCTTAAGGGCTTAGGTGGTGGAATGGGCGCAAAGACTGGCCTATATTTTACTCCTGAGACTGAACAGGATATCCGAGCTGGCATTGCGGTTGCGAATAATGAGTTACGACACAAAACTGTTGCAAATGCACTAGACGCCAACTACTGGAAAGGTCTTGACTGCCATCAGCAGAGAACAGGAATACTTGAAAACGCAAGAATCAGAAGGCTAACTCCTGTAGAATGTGAAAGACTTCAAGGATTTCCTGATAGATGGACAGAGGGTATTAGTGATACTCAACGATACAAATGCTTAGGAAATGCTGTAACCACAAATGTCGTTGCCGCGATTGGAATAAAGCTAGCTCTATCTCTAATACGGTTCAGGAAGATAAGTAAGAACAATTTAGAAGAATTCAGGAAGTTTGTATTGAGAGATACGAGAAATTAGTGTGTACGGAAGTGAGTAATGGCAAGCAAAACAGATAAAACAGATGAAGTACTCTTTAACTTACACGATGTATATGAGGTTGAAGTTGAGCCTCTAGTAGAAAAGCTTCTGGAAGTATGTAAGAAGTATGGCTTTCCATTTGTGTGTGGTGTGTGCTACGGTCAGGATGAAAATGGATCACTTATCGCAACCGCAGGCTATGAAGTGCGCAGTCGCGATCCCCTGATTTTCAATATTTTTAGTCGTCTGGTGGATCGTCCAGATGTGACTAAGCTTTTGTCTGTTGCATTGGTCAGGCTATTCGCAAAAAAGGCTCTATTGCCTAAAGTGCTAAAACCAGGAGATAAGGATGCCCGTAGCGAAAGCAAAAAATAAAAACGTACTTTATTACAACGGCAAGCCGGTCGAGGAATTAAGCCGAGCTGAAATACTTAATGCTCTTTATGCTCTATGGGCCATGTATGAATTTGAGCAGAGTAATCACGACATGACGCGTGACTTTTTGAATTTTTACCGCAAAACGGCAAGGGTAGTAGTACCAGATGAAACTAAATAAAGTTGTGGTGTATCGTGCGGATGATTGGGAGTGCTTATATGTGAATGGGAGATCAGAGTATCAAGGACACTCTATTATTATGTCTCATCTTAAGACACAATGCCCAATCAAGTCTATTGAAATTCGTTGGGTAGGGGAAAATCTGGATGCACATGTATTAGAGGGAGGAGGGTTTCCCGATACCTTAGAAGAATGTTTGGAAATTGAGAAAAAGGATAAATTGGAGTAAATATGTTTTGTATAGACGTGGACAATGTGCACTACAAAGTTGAGTTTGAGCATAATATTTTTCCTCCTGATGGAGTTAGGCAAACAACGGTTTGTAAGATTTTTCGTGGTGATGATGATGGAAAATATGGTCTTGCGGGTTATGGGCTAACGATTGTTCATCCCGATGATCAGTACTGCAGGGATAAGGGTCGCAAGTGGGCCCTGGAGTATGCTCTTGAGGATATGGGCTGGTTTGGCCCCATGTTCAAACATCTTCGCACCCCATTTTGGAAAAAGTATTTTGCTGTGCGGGACGCGGCAAAGGAAGAAACGGAAAAGGTTTACAAAATTATGGATCGTACTACAGGTCTATTCATGACTTGTAGTGGAAGATATCCTGTTTTTACCGAGCGTGGGCACCCCTATCTTAGCTTACAGGCTGCAAAAAGTGCGATCAAGACCCGCCGCATGTACAAAAGACTGCGGAGTTACGATATCGCTATTGCAGAATTTGAGCTTGTGCCTACAGGCAATAAAGTTGAGATTGAAATTGTAGGTAAAGAGGAGGATGAGAAATAATTTGGGGCTGAAAGGATTCGACAGCAGGTAGATGCTAAGTTTTCTGGTAACTAAAATAACTGCTAAAGCAGAAGAAGTATCTCTGGCCGAAGAATTGTTCTCAACAGTTCGAGTAGGCAGCTCGGTTGAGCTATATCAGCCAAGTCTGGCTGAGACTTTATTCAGTCTCGCGCTATCCGAACAGGTAGCGGTTGCAGTTTAGCCATAAAACTGCTGGTGGAGGACGAAGGGAGTTGATTACCTGATCACCCCTAAGACTGGCCTCATCTGACCATCGGATGTAAAACTATGTGGAATACCAGTAACAAACGAAAATAAGCCTAGCTGGACGCGGGTTCGATACCCGCCAGCTCCACAATGGGTAGCAGTGAGGGCACCGCGTCACTAAGGCGTAGCTTGAGGATGACGGTCTGTATACAGACTCGAGGGCCTTCCGAGGGGCAATATTCGTTCGGGGTCATCAAGCAGGTGAGCGACCTGACCTACCCTACCTGGGAGTGGTATAGCGGTAGCATCCGTCGTTTGGGGCGATGAGGCCTAGGTTCGATCCCTAGCTCCCAGACCTATGAAAATGACTGAAAAAGTGGTTGGTGCCTAGTTGATACAAGTAAGAAAGCTTATAGATATTACCTAAAGGATAAAAAATAGTATGCCAAAATGCGAAGAAAAGCACCTAGAAAAAAGAGCAGGCCGTACAGTTGTTACTCCTCATTTTTATATTGCAGGAAATTGTATTCATGCAGTAACTTTAGGTGCCCGCTGTTTTTTGGAGGCGACTTTTCCATACTATAAGAGCTCCAATTATGAAAAATCGCACATACCAGATTTTGGGATGACTGAAGAAGAGAAATCAGCTAAAGTCGTAATATCAGGATCAAACAATGGTTGACCTACTTGTAATTCTTCAAAATCCTTATAAGAAAGGCGAGCTGTGCAAGGGCTGGTCAAGAAAACGTTGGGAAAAAGAGTTTGCAACATCCCATACCCACACGCGTCTAATGGAAGCTATTCCCGAGGGTATCAATTATTGTGTTACCAATGCCAGTAGGGTGCTTGCCGATACTCCTGATGAGGTCATGGATGCTGACATACCGCACCTGCGGCGTCAAATAAATTATCATGCTCCGCGAGTAATCTTAGCGTGTGGGAGGATTGCTCAAGCAGCTATTGATTTTATTCGTCCTAATGTGCCAGTAGTCAAGATGTATCATCCTGCTTACAGAGCACTTTCCAAAAAATTAACGACGCGCGCGCATGACAATGTGTTGCGTTTACTTGGTACCAAGTAGGGGACACCGCACGCGTGGCCTGTGGGGGGCAGGCCACTATAGGCCGATAGTATAGACGGAAAAATGTTGGTCTCCAAAACCAGAGTCGTGGGTTCGAATCCTACTCGGCCTGCTATAAAAATATATTGGTAGGTAAAAAATATGGCGACTATTTATATAAAGCAAGACAAAGAAGATTTACCAAAGCGTAAGCCCAATGATCAGTATCAGACTGAGGAAAGTTTGATTTGGGCTGCTATGCGGAGGCTTGTGCCTCCTCGTGTAACCAATGTTCTGGATATTGGTGCCGGTGATGGACGTTGGGGAAGAATTACCCAAATTCTTACGCGTCCCAGTATTTTGGTTGGCGTTGAGGTTGAAAATTACCCAAAACCGCACGGATTTACGCATTGGTATAACGAGGATTTTCTGACCTGGGAGTGGTCAACTCAATATAGCAACTTTGACTTGATTGTTTCGAATCCTCCCTACTATATTGCTGAGGAAATCGTGCGAAAAGCCTGGGATTTGCTGGTTCCTGGCGGTTCAATGATAATGCTTATGCGTTTAGCTTTTCAAGCGTCTATTGGCCGCTATCAAGGTTTGTGGAATGAAATCTGGCCCACAAAGATATTGATATGCAGTCGGAGGCCATCATTTTATGGTGGAGGCACCAATGGAACTGAGTATGGCATTTACTACTGGTGGAAGGACAACTTTGGCAAGCCCTACGGAATACCAAGAAGCTGGCAAACTGAGCTCTTGTATTATGAACGAGCAAAACCTCGTGGATAATCCCGCGCCTCTCGGCTGGACACTGATCCGTAAAAAGACAAAGCGCGGCAAGCCTTACAAAAATCAAAAATCCTTTGCGGATACCGTGCGGCAGGGTAAGAAAGCATATAAGCGGCGTTATGGTCGTATGCCAAAAGTTGCCGTACTAAGAGAAGAAATGCTTGAGTGGTGTGGTGTAGAAAAAGGTCTTGGTAAACGAATGAAAATTGTTACCAAAACAAAAAATTTGCGCTTGGGTGACATTTTGTTTTGTCGGGAAGAATCCGATCTTAGTATGCCTGAGGAATTACAAAATTATAAAATTGATTCAACCTGGAAAGATAAAGAAGAATGATGTATTTGGTTCGCTGTTTTTTGACCTTAGTAGTGATATATGGATCAGTTCTCATTGTTGACTTGTTGATAAATGCTATTAATGATGGCATCTACGCAGGCGATATTGCATTATTGTTTCTGCTGATTACAACGGCAGGAGGAGGAATATTACTAACAAGTGAAACCAAATGATGCGGTTGTTGTTGAAAAAGCATTGCTTACAGGTGATGAATGATGGTTGATAGGAATACAGCTGATAAAGTACTGAAAAGAGGTATCCAAAAGATTAAAAGATATAAAACTGAGAGGCATATTTGTCCTTTTTGTAGATGTATTCTCAGTATTGGCGGCCCTCATTATCAATCGGATGGTTGGTGTCGAAAATGCCAATGTTATCCACTAGGAGGAGAGCTTGAAACCAGTTGAATCCGCAAAGGTTGCGGTTGTTGGAGGTAGAAACTTTAGCAACTATAAACTGATGAAAACAATGCTAGATATTTATAACGATAAGTATGGCATTGCTATGATTGTTTCTGGAGGAGCACGCGGAGCAGATACCCTAGCAGAGAAATATGCTCATGAAAATGAGATCGATCTTGTGGTGCTTATGGCTAAGTGGTCAGAGGAGGGTAAACGAGCTGGGCCGCGAAGAAATGTGCGCATTGCGGAAATGGTAGATGTGGCATTGGCATTTCCAGACCCTAAAAGCAAGGGGACGTGGCACTTGGTCAAAACTATGAAGAGGTTCAATAAACCAGTATATGTGATAGAGGACAAAAAATGAAGAGCTTTTTGAAGAAGTTTGTAATAGACATGCTAAGAACTTTGGTAATAGCAGTAACTATATCAGTCGCAGGATCACTTCTAGCTCTGATTTGTTGGGCAATCATCTCAACCAAGTATGGCGCGCCAATTTTTTTGGTCGTCTGGGTTTTGGCGTTTTCTTACTTTATTCAGCGAACGTGGAAATGAAAATTAATAAAACGAAATCATGGCGCGTTAGACAAGTCATCATGCTGTACGATTACAGCCTCCATGAGCGTCGAAGGATGGCATATGTCCAATTACAAGAGGATATTGGTCATAAACTATTCAAAATTCTGGAGCGTTGCCGCAACCCTGCGGTGGTGGAAATTGGTGATTTGAAGGTTAAGAATTTATTTAATGAGTATGGCTATTTAGCTGAGGAGATTTCAATAAAGGTTTCTGTTACGCCTGTTGAACATCGGCATGTAGTAATTATGCACGAAACTTGGATACCACAAAGATTAGGTATTTTGGAGCGAATTAAAAAATTTTTAAGAGGTAAGAAGTATCATGATTGTAACTAGGATTCTTTGGCGTGTACTTGTTTTATTTTCGCTGGTGGCTGCGCTGGCTAATGCTGGTTTACCAGAAATTTCATTATCTGTGTTTTTGTGCGGCTTATTCATAATGGGTCTAGACACCTGGTTTGATGGGCAAGGATGGTAATGATATGGTTTATGGAAATGCAGAAATACATGGAGGGTCATTCACTATCTGGGCCTGCCCTACTTGTGGGCGAACAATTACACATCCCAACCCATCCACAACCATGCCCAATATCACCTGCGGCCCACATTATACGTTTGAGAACGGTATTGGAAAGGAATACTACATACAAATGATCATTGTTTACCCCAAGGACGTTCAGGAGGCGTTGTAATATGTCTGAGTTTCTTACTATAGTGGTCGGAATAATCATACTTATGCTTGCTTTTGGTGCGGGCTTTCTAGTCGGTTTTAGGATTGGTTATCGAGCTGGTAAAGAATTTATGCAGTTTCTTATAGAGCACAGTACCGCAGCATGCGTAGCTGTTAATTCAGATGCTAAATAAGGATTAATGATGAGTAATGCTATTGAACAAATTATTAGCCTGAAATATGAACATGCTGAAACATGGCGTGATAAGTCAGATTGGTTCTGGCTCCTCGGCTTATGTGAGGAAGTCATTGAGCTTGGTTTATCAATGCTTGGACTACATAAAGGCCCAACTGATTGGGAGATAACACAAATAGCCGCAATTGCGATGAATTGGCTTGAAAAGCGACAGCAAGTTGAGCAGGACAAGAAGAAATGATGGCAGAAATAAAAAGAATGGATATTAAAGAATTTGTCGAATTAGGACTTCTCCAGGAGGTCAATCGTCAATTCTTTCATCCGAGAGGTTTAGCGCTGGAAGTAGAAATTGATGATGAGACCGACGAGCACAGTTTAGGAGGTGTCTGGGACTGTCGGAATGACCCAGAGGGAATCTGGTTTGAGCCAGGAGTCCTAGATGCTGGCAAATGCTTGAGCGCTACAAGTCTGATTTTGGATAAATCTGGTGAGCGAGTTCGGAAACTTGGTTTTATCATCCAGCCAATATATGAGGATGATGAGAAATGAAAGTTGCAATTGCTGTTACGTATCATGATAATTTGTTTGGAAGGCTACACAGAAAATTCGGTTTGGTGTGGGGCCATGCAGCATTGGCGCATAACTCTTTACCGTCTATAAGGGAGTACATACCTGGGTACAGCTATCCGCAATGGCATGTAGTTGAGTCCACATTTAGCGGGGTCAGGGAGCGGCCTTGGGAAGAATTTATAAGCGGCGTCGATGAGTGCAAAATATTTGAATTGCTTGAGAACATACCGCCTCATAGGTATGTGGCTATGGTGGCTTATGCGCATGGTAATGTTGGCAAGCCGTATAACTTTTTTGGTCTTGCCAAAGTCATTTATAGACTTCTTACTAAGCGTATCAATATTTTCAGGTATCACTCACATATTTGTTCAGGACTGGTGTATGACTCATTTTTATATGGTGGGATTAACTTAGTTTCGGGTTCTAAAGATGTACTTGTAACGCCAGATGATCTTGCGAACAGTCCTCTTCTAAAGGAGGTTGGCAATGAATAGATCGATTATTGTTGAGATACTAAAGTCCTCAACGGCAAAGCAATTTGTGTTTGTAATGGTCGGGCTACCTGGGTCTGGAAAGACCACATTCATTAAGGACTATTTGGATGGCCTTATTCGAGTAAACCATGACGAGATTTACAAAATGGTTAGCGGGTGCTATCGACCAGAGCTAAGGTCTCTGTATCACAGCATTGAAAATTTTATTATTACACAGGCACTAATAGATGGTCATAGCGTTGTAGTAGATCGCACCTGTACTGATACCGCAACGCGTAAGCGCTTTGTGGAGCTGGCAAGGCTTTATCATGTAGAACCAGTTGCGGTAATTATGGATACGCCTATTGAGAAGTGTAGGTCTTGGAATGATCTACGGGATGAGGATGAGCATGTGCCAGAGTTTGTAATTGAAAAAATGCACGAAAATTTTCAGGAGGTGCGACCAGATGAAAACTTTTCCAATGTGTTGGTTGTACACCCTGATCGGCAAGTGGACTTTTATGGGCTAGGTGATAAATGGATGATTTTACCTTGATATGCGTTATACCGCTGGTTGTTAGTGTGTGGACAATAGCTTTTGGAGTAATGCTTTTTGGGATCGCGTGGGCAATCAGATGGCTCATGCAAAGGATAAAGAAATGGGCTTTATACACT
>JABAOC010000951.1_pt5 | contig 34234 bp, 27 predicted proteins | sample 7062161 | NCBI WGS metagenome assembly JABAOC01 (sample SAMN14538625, study PRJNA623070) | marine sediment metagenome | biome: marine biome [ENVO:00000428]; feature: marine pelagic biome [ENVO:01000023]; material: deep marine sediment [ENVO:00002113] | place: India: Gulf of Khambhat ... | reverse complement strand
TGGCGCTTGGCGGCCGCCTCCATCTGGGCGCGGAAATCGAGGCGGGCTTTGCCAAGATCCTCGCGCAGCACCAGGTTCTCGTTCTCCAGAGCGCGCACACGCTCTGACAGAGCCGCGGTATCCGGCGCTCTTGCCAGGTCCGCGGGGGTCGAAAGAGATTCCATCTGGGCGATGCTCACCTCCGGCGGCGCATCCGCAAACCCCGCTCCAATGAACAGCGCGGCCAGCGCGCAAACCAATACTGTTGTAGATACTGCTCTCGTTATCTTCACTTCATTTCCTCCTCAGACTGAACTATCACGCGGCCTTCCAATACTCGACAATCCGTTTCCTTCCCCTCAGCCCCGAACACGAGGCTCGAATCCAGAGAAACGGCGCTCTCGCCGGGGCCTTTCACGATAAACACGATCGTGAACAGCATCGTCTCCGGCGCGTTCAGAAGCGGTGCCTCCCGCCGCTCTCCCAAAATGTTCGCAATACGCCCGTTCCGCATTCGGCCCGCGCTCCACGGAGACAGCAGCCTCCCGCCTTCCACAAAAGCCTCACCCCGGGAGACATAGAGCGGCTCCAGCACCGCGGGGTCATATGACACTGATAACATACAGCCCGAAAACTCCCGCGCGGGGGCAAGTTTTACTGCCATGGGTACCAAAGTGGGCATCTCATCCGTAAACTCCGGCACGATCTGGTCAGCCGGATAGACCCGCAATTCAGGAGTGAGCTCAGGCACGCTGACCCTGTGGCTTGCCTGTACCGGCCTGGCCCCCGCCGCAGTCGCCCTTACCCATATCTCCATCTCTCCCGTGGGCATCCCCAGGGCCCGCGCCATCCACTTGAATGACTGCTTCCCTCCAGGCTCCAGCCGCTCGCACACTTGCGCGGCCGGCGACGCCTCCGTTAATTTCAGTCCATCAGGAAGAGAAAGTGCGGCGACAAGGTTTTTCCCCGTCTGCGCGCCGCGGTTGGCAACCGCCGCCTCTACAATAAAAGGGTTGGGGGAGTAGCGGTTCTCTGAAGTAACCGAAAGTGAATTCGGCGCTATCAATACCAGGTCTAGCTGTGGAGGGCTGTTGACAATAATCTCACGCTCGACCCGGTTCGGTTCCAGGTTTTCCGAGGTGGCTGAGGCCCCAATCTTGAGGGGGCCGGAGGCCTCGCCAGTGGGCATCACCTTCCAGATGAACTGCCGTGTCTCGCCGGCCTTCAAGAGCCCTGCCGCCGCCTCTGTTTCTCCCTGCTCCAGTTTCAACCCCCGGGGCAGTTCCAGAGAACAGGTTGTCCTGCGTGAATCGAAGCCTCCTGCGTTTTGCAGATACACCACCACTGGGAAAGTGCGGGCCTCGTCATAGGCATAGTCCACCTCTGCCGGTGCCGTCATCCCCAGAGACAACTGCGCCGGGCTCAATGTCACACCGCCGATTCCATAAAGTGTGGCATAGGTGCGAGATTCGCCCGGCTTCAGCGGAGCGGGGTCCCAGTACAAGGCCACCGCGGTATCCTGTTCCTGTTCACCGCGGCGGGTGAAACTCGCGCCGCTGGGGAAATCGAAGTCCCAGGCCTCGTCTGCAAGGGTGCCCCAGTCAATCATCTCCAATCTGTCCGGCGGAGTGAGGCCGTTACCGCGCAGTGTCCCCTGTGCAATCACGGCCGGCTCCGAGAGGGAATCGAAGGCCTGCCAGTAATCGGGCAGATCTGTTCCCAAAAGACGCGTGGCGGTCGAAATCGCTTTCTTTCCCGCTCGCAGTGGCGCCCCGTCATTTGTGCCCAGCATGGTGTCCAGGGCTATCCGCAGGCCCACCTTCTGCGGCGAATCTCCGCGGTTGGTGACATAGTAGACGATGCGGGCGGCATCTTTCACTCGGGTGGTAGGGCTGCGGGCGAAGCCGAGTTCTTGCTTCACCTCAATCTCCCCCATACGCGCAACACAGACAATGGTCTCTCCCTTTGCCAGGGGAGGCTGTACGATTGTGCCGGTGGCGACATCCCGGCCCGCCCGACGCGTGGTTGTGCCTCCGAAGAGAAAGGTCTCTCCTTCCACCACCACAGTGGTGTAGGAAGTCCAGGGCTCCCGGCTGCCATAGATGAGCACCTTGTCATCATCCGCTTGCCGGGAGGGGTCGCCGCCTGTGGTGTCCACTGCAAACCGGCCCGCCTCCTTGGGGCCCGGATTCACCCGAATCCGCAGAAACTCATTACTTATCTTCACACCGGTTGACGGCGGAGTCTCGCCGCCAGCCGCGGCAAACACGCTCGCCAGGAATATGACTGCGACAAGGCTGCATCTACAAGACAGTTTCTGTGGGGTCATAAGTATCTCAACCTCGCTTTACTGTGCCGGCAGTGAACTCGAAGGTCAGGCTCACCGTTCCCTGCGCGGGTTTGCCGTCTGTTACTCCCGGCTGGAAGCTCCATCCCTCTCGCACCACACGAGCCGCCGCCTCATCGAATAACCGGTGGCCGGAACTTCTCTCCACACTCACCGCTTCCACGGAGCCGTCTTCACCAATATTGACAGAAAGGCGGACCACTCCCTCCAAACCCTGATCCGCGGCATCTTTCGGGTAGATTGGCAGCGGGCCGCCCACTGCGCTGGGCCCATAGGTGGGCCCGCTGGGAGCCTCCGGGAGCCCTTCGCCGGTTTCAGCCGGCGTCTCGCCGCTCTTGGCAGTGAGCAGTTCCGGCGCGGGAGAAGCTTTTTCCGATACGCCGCCGGTATTGGAAACAGCGGGCTTTGCAGGCTTATGGGAAATAACGGGGGGAGCTTTTTTCTCAACCGGCTCCTCGACCTCACCGCTGCCGCTTGTAACTTCAACCGGCCGCGGCTGTTCGGCGAACACCAACTCCACGGGTATCAGTGTCTCCGGCATGACAGAGGCGCGCGCCGCCAGCAATCCCACGACTATGACGACCAACGCATGAAACCCCAGTGAAGAAAGAGTGGCGATACTGAAGCGCCGTTTGCGCGCTTCCGGAGAATCCTGCCCGTGAAATGTAGCAACCGCCATCAGAAACCTCTATGGACCGCGCTCGCGCCTGTCTGGATCGGCGGGCTTTGCCGAAACCCCCAGGGCGATGCGGCTGAAATCAGCAAGCCTCACCTCGTCCAGCGCGCTCACCAGTTGGTGGTAGGGGACCTTGCTGTCGGCAAGTACAACGATTTGAGCCTGGCGGTCACCATCCGCCGCGCGTTCCAGGGCTTCACCTATTCGGCCCCAGGCCACCTCTTCGCCGTTGATTTGAACGGGCCTGTCCGGAAGCAGGGTCAGCACAACCCGTTCCGGCACAGGCTGTGCGGTCTCCGCGGAGGGCAGCCGCAGGGGCAGTCCGCTGCGGGCGCCGACGAAAGTGGTGGTGACGGCGAAGAAAATCAAGAGATTGAACACCGTGTCTATCATCGCCGTCAGGTCCAGATAGGGGCGGCGGCGCCGTCGCCGCGGGAGTACGAATTCAGCGCTCATGATTCCATCCCCGTCCTGGTCTGGATGTTCAACAGTTCGGTGACGCGGAGTTCAATCTGGTGCATCAACGAGTCCACGCGGCCGGAGAGCGAGTTGTATATCACCAGAAAGGGAATGGCGATACAAAGACCGGTGAAAGTCGTAATGAGCGCCTCCGCTATCCCTTGTGAAAGAGCGGTTGCGTCACCGATGGCCCCACCGGCAATCACGTGAAAGACCTTTATCAGTCCGGATATGGTTCCGAGCAGACCCAGGAGAGGCGCGATTGTGACCATGGTGGAGAGAACAGGCAGATTCCCGTCAAGCACAGGCTGTTCAGCCAGCGCCACTTCCCTGGCCACCTCGCGAAGGTCCTCCTTGGGCATGTGGAAACGGGCGAGCACGGCCGCCAGCACCTTCGCCACCGGCCCCTTGGTGGCCTCACACGCCCCTCGCGCCTCCTCCGGTGAAGAGCGCTCCAGTGCGGAGTAGATCTTCCGCATCAATCTCTCCGTATCCGCTCCCGCATTACGCAAATGGAGCCAACGTTCTAGCGCCACGATGAGAGCGACGATGGAGCAGAGAAAGAGTGGGATCATTACAATTCCGCCGCGGGCAATAGGCTCAAACACTCTCGGTTCCCTCCTTGTTGTACGGCTTTCGGTTACAGCGCCTCTTAGCCCCACTTAGACACAACGGGTTTCGAAAAGTTCTGAGAGGGGTAGAGACTGTTTAAAAGGCTCATTCGGAACCATCGAGAGACGAGGAGTCCTGCCCTTTGCTCGAATAGAAGTTCAGTGCTCACCTGCTGGAGCCCGCTGTGGTCTTCAGTAAATCTCTGGCGAGAAAAGAGTTTTCCCGAAAGGAGTGCTGAAATGCGCCTCTCAATTCTGCTCCTGCTGGCTGTTGCGGCGATCCTCGCGTTTGGCTCCAGTTCGGCCCCGGCCGGTCAACCCGAAGTAACAGAAGCGCTGGCCCCATCGGACATTCCGGAGGTTTTCAAGAAGGCTCTCCACAGTTCTCCTGAAGAGTATCTTGTCTACCGCGAGCAAATACTGGCGTCAGGGGAGGCCGGAGCCGACTATTTAAGGAAAGTGCAAGAAAAAGAGACCTCCTGGCTCGTCTGTGAACTGGCAAAAGCCATGTTGCAGCGCATTGAAGAGCCTGAAGAAATAGAGAAGTTGGATGAAGAGTTCGTCCACCTTGCCTCGTCGCGAGATTTGCACAGCGTCTTCTCCGATTTGTCTTTGAGGCCGCGCAGAGGACTAAGTAGATCCCCCGGAAATGCCGTTGAGGATCACGTGAGTCACCTACGGGACAGCAAGATTGCAGGAGATTCTCTCCACAACACGGCATTTCTCGTCGAGAAACTGTTCAAACAACCCCCTCAAAATGCGGCAATCGCGCTGTTGTATGTCATCGGCGGAAAGACTGCAGCGCAAGCAGTGGCCGTGTATCTGCAGACTCAGGACGCGCCTGACAAGATTCTCGACGCTGCGGAATTGCCTCACGAACAGCAATTTGATCAGATGATCTCTTTCCTGAAGCACAGCGGAAATAAGAGTCTTGCTGCATGGGTTCTCGGTGAGTTCGGAGACCCGGAGGCGGTTCCCCAATTGGTATATGCTCTTGGAAGAGATTTATCCGTACGGCAACCCTTCATACGACAAGCGCTTGTCAAGATAGGGGAACCTGCGATCCCGGCTCTGCTTGAGGTGCTGCTGTCGCCAGAGTGCGTACGCGTATCCTCGTTCCCTGTGACACGGGCGTCGGTAGCAAGGTACGTACTCCTGAATGGCGCGGCAGCGAGCGCTCTTAGTGAAATGGGACCTGTGGCAATCCCTGCTTTAGGTGAGGCACTGGAACGAGGCGCGGACATTCCGCAATGTCACTATCACACGGTTCGCGCTCTTCGCTGGATCGCCACACCCGAGGTTGTGCCATTGCTGATAAAGGCGCTGAAAAGCCCTGATAAGAGTGCAAGAGGCGAAGCCGGACATGCTTTGGGCGAGATCCCTGATGAAAGAGCCCGCGCTGCGCTCCTTGAGGCGCTGGCTGATTCTGAGAATTACCACCAAAGCACAATCTTTGGAATAACCGAAGGTCTGGGCAAACTCAAGGAGAAACGCGCCATACCGCCATTATGCGAACTGGCTCTTCATTCCGATTGGCTGATCCGCCGGGCGGCAATTCAGGGGCTTGGCCTTATTGATGACTCAGCGGCGCTTCCGGTATTGATTCAGTGTCTTGAGCATGACAACGTGGCTACCAGAGGAGATGCTGTCTTTGCCCTTGGCCAAATCGGCGACCCGGCTGCAGTGCCACATCTTCTGCAGACACTTCAAGACAAGGAGCGGTTTGTCGCCTCCTGGAGCGCATGGTCACTGGCTGAAATCAAGGCCGTCAGCGCCATTCCCGATTTGATAGCCGCGCTGAAACATGCTGATGCGGATGTTCGCAGAGTTACCGCAGATTCGCTGAAGAAACTGACAGGACAGGATCTGGGCCAATCCTATGATGCATGGCAAGAGTGGTGGGAGAAGAACAAATCAGATCAACCCGACGCCACAGAAATACCGGCCCCGTCGAACATTCCGGAGATTTTCAAGAAGGCTCTCCACAGTTCACCTGAAGAATATCTTGTCTATCGCGACCAGATAGTAGCGGCGGGGGAGGCTGGAGCCGACTACTTAAGGAAAGCACAAGAAGAAGAGACCTCCTGGCTTGTCCGTGAACTGGCAACAGCCATGCTGCAGCGCATCGAAGAGCCCCGGGAAATAGAGAAATTGGATGAGGAGTTTGCTCGACTTGCACTGCAAGACTGGCACAAGCAATTCGCTGACAAACGGAATTACGAGCGAACCTTGGATGAACTGTCGAAAAAGAAAATTGCAGAAGATTGTCCCCGCAACAAGGCATTCTTGGTCGAGAAATTATTTAAACAGCCCGCTTGGAGCTTCAGGGATTCCGTGCCGTACCGTCTACCGCCGCGGAAATTCCCCAAGCACGGTTCGCGCGCTGGCAGCGTCAAGAGCGCACAATACTCATCGGCAGTAGGGGGAGGTCGCATGGGCTCCGGGTCTGTTACCCGCTTGTTTAATCCCCAAAATGCGGCAATCGCGCTGTTGTATGTCACCGGTGGAAAGTTCGCTGCACAAGCGGTGGCTGTATATCTGCAGGCTGACGGCGCGTCCGACAAGATGATTGACGCTGCAGAACTGCCTCGCGAAGAGCAATTGGCTCACATGGTCTCCTTCCTGAAGGATAGCGAAAAGAAGGGTCTGGCTGCATGGGTCCTCAGTGAATTTGGAGATCCAGAGTTGGCTCCATACTTGGCGGATGCTCTTGAAAAAGATGACAGCGTACTCCCATTATTCCCACAAAAAGCGCTTATCGTGGCAGGGGAACCTGCGATTCCGGCTCTGCTTGAGGCCCTGCTTACGCCGGTATTCGAACTGCAGAGGGCTGCGGGAGACGTTCTCTATAAAATGGGGTCTGTGGCGATCCCTGCATTGGGCGAGGCAATGGAGCGAGGTGCGCCTAACTGTCATCGTCATACAGTTCTCGCTCTTGGCCGGATCGCCACACCCGAGGTGGTGCCATTGTTGCTGAAGGCGCTGAGAAGCCCTGATAAGAGTGCAAGAGGGATAGCCGGGCATTCTTTAGGCGAGATCCTTGGTGAAGGAGCCGGCCCGCCGCTGCTTGAGGCGCTCGCTGATCCAGAGAATCACCACCACAGCACGATTTTTGGAATAGTCAAAGGTCTGGTCGCAATCAAGGAGAAACGCGCCATACCGCCATTATGCGAACTGGCTCTTCATTCCGATTGGCTCGTCCGCCGCGCGGCAATTCAGGGGCTTGGCCTTATTGGTGACTCAGCGGCGCTTCCGGTATTGATTCAGTGTCTTGAGCATGACAACGTGGCTACCAGAGGAGATGCTGTCTTTGCCCTTGGCCAAATCGGCGACCCGGCTGCAGTGCCACATCTTCTGCAGACACTTCAAGACAAGGAGCGGTTTGTCGCCTCCTGGAGCGCATGGTCACTGGCTGAAATCAAGGCCGTCAGCGCCATTCCCGATTTGATAGCCGCGCTGAAACATGCTGATGCGGATGTTCGCAGAGTTACCGCAGATTCGCTGAAGAAACTGACAGGACAGGATTTGGGCCAATCCTATGATGCATGGCAAGAGTGGTGGGAGAAGAGTAAATCAGAGTAGGGGAACGTGACCCACAACTATCGCCCGCCATTGTCATATCTTTGAACAGGAGAAACGCGGCACCTGTTGAAAACAGAATAACAATCGAGTTCCAATTATCACTTGCCGGAGCCTATTGTGGTCTTCGGCAAATCAGTCTGAATCGGAGGGAACCATGCCGGATTTGAAGGGAAGTCAGACCGAGAAGAACTTGCTCGCCGCGTTTGCCGGTGAGTCTCAGGCGCGCAACCGCTACGCCTTTTTCGCCAGCCAGGCCAGGAAAGACGGCTTCGAGCAGATTGCCGCCATCTTCGCAGAAACCGCCGACCAGGAGAAGGAACATGCCAAGCGTTTCTTCAGCATGCTGCAAGGCGGTGATGTCGAAATAACCGCGGCTTATCCCGCAGGCTTAATCGGCACAACCCTTGAAAACCTGAGAGCCGCAGCCGCCGGCGAGGGGCATGAGTGGGGAGTGCTTTACCCCGATTTCGCCGGTACCGCCAAGAAAGAGGGGTTCAACGCCATTGCCCGGCTTTTCGAGATGATCTCAATCGCGGAGAAACAGCATGGCAAGCGATATACAGACCTTGCCGATAATGTGGAGGCAGGCCGCGTGTTCAAGCGCGACAAACCCCAGGTTTGGCGCTGTCGCAACTGCGGTTACCTGCACGAAGGCACCGAAGCCCCGGAGGCCTGCCCTGCCTGTGCCCACCCCCAGGCGCATTTCGAAATCCTGGGAGAGAACTGGTAGAGCCGGCCGATAATCGAAGAATATGCGTTGGGCAGGAGCTTTGTCTCCTGCCCATTTCTTTTCACTCTCACATACTGAAGATTATTTTATAACCACCTGCTCGAGACCTTCGTATGACTCAAGGTGGCAGAAAACATGAAAGAGTGCGGCTCCGTTGTCATTCTGAGCGGAGCGAAGAATCTCAATTTAGGTTATGAAATAGGTTCTAATAAATTGCGCTTTGCGGGCAAGCAGGGAGAGAGTAACATTTCGTTGAAAAGAATAGCGGTTGATTCAGACGATCTTCGACTATATGGAGTCTCTGTGAGCGCTTGGCAATCAATTAGCAGCCATACCCAATTCTGCGCGGTTATTGGCAATCCCATCGCCCACAGCCTTTCACCTGCAATTCATAATGCCGCCTTCCAATCCTTGGGCTTGGATTTCATCTACCTGGCCTTCCGGGTTGAAGATGTGAAGGGCACCCTGGCCGGAGTGCGCGCGCTGGATAACTTCCGCGGCCTCAGCGTCACCATTCCCCACAAGATCGAGGCCATGAAATATGTGGATGAGATTGCCGATGTGGACCGCTCCATCGGGGCCATCAATACAGTTATTCACGAGAAAGACAAGTTGATCGGCCTGGGCACAGACGGCCCCGGCGCGCTGAAGGCGCTCGCCGATGCCGGTGTGGAGGCAGACGGGAAGAATGTCTTGATGTTGGGTTCAGGCGGAGCCGCCAGGGCGATCGCCTTTACGCTCGCACGAAATACCAAACTGAGTGAACTCTCGATTCTGGATATCAATGAGAAGATGCTCCAGGAGTTGAGCGCGGATTTACAGAGCGGCACAGATGCCGCCGTAAAGGCCGCGCTGCTGACCGATAAATCACTTGCGGCGGCGGTGGCAAGCGCAGACCTGATTATCCACTGCACACCTGTTGGCATGTATCCCAATGAAGACGCATCGCTGGTTCCCGCGGAATTACTCCGGCCCGAACAGGTCGTCTTCGATATTGTCTATACCCCCCTGGAGACGCAGTTGTTGGCAAATGCAAGGTCCCGCGGCTGTGCCGTCATCCCCGGGGTGGAGATGTTCATCAACCAGGCGGCCCTGCAGTTCGAACACTTTACCGGTGTGGATGCGCCTGTCGAGGTGATGCGCCGGGTGGTAATGGAGCACTTGCAGTCGTGAACATCGTCCTCATCGGATATCGCGGCACCGGCAAGAGCGTTGTGGGCGCGCTCGTCGCAAAGCGCCTGGGTATGCGGTATATCGGCATGGACGAATGCATCATCGCCAAAGCCGATATGTCCATCCCCGAAATCGTGGACAAATACGGCTGGCCGAGATTTCGGGATCTGGAAACCGAAGTGGCGCGGGAATTGGCTCGACTCGACAATGTGGTGATTGACACTGGCGGGGGAGTCATCGAGCGGCCGGAAAACATCGAAGCCTTGCGAGAAAATGGCTGTATCATCTGGCTGAAGGCCTCCGTGGATACCATCATCTCCCGCATTCAAGGAGACACCCAGCGCCCCTCACTAACCGGCGGGAAGACCTTCACCGAAGAAGTAACCGAAGTCCTCGCCCGCCGCACCCCTGCCTACCAACAAGCCGCGCAACACGAAATCGACACCGACCAACTCACCCCGGAAGAAATAGCGGACAAGATTGCCGCAATCTGCACCAAAGAATAGGCTGAAAGTCACCTGTTCGTTGGGCGGGTGACTTACCTCCCGCCCTCAACCATCTTGACGCTGTACCGCGGCACGCGTAGAATAGGGCGGGTGGGGCCGTGGCGCAGGGGGAGCGCGCTTCCTTGGCATGGAAGAGGTCGCGGGTTCGAATCCCGCCGGCTCCACCATTTCGCGTGATGTCTGTGCTCTTGCTTCATTCAAGGCGTTGTTTCCAGGCAGGGATGCTGCTTGCTCCCGCGCTTCAAATCTCTTTGTCTTTGGAGTAATTCACTATGTCCTATCCCGCATCACCCATCACCACTTATCTCGATGATTTAGCCTCCAACAAACCCGCGCCAGGCGGTGGCAGCGGCGCTGCCCTGGCCGGCGCGTTGGGCGCCGCGCTCGGCTCCATGGTGGCGAATTTTACCGTTGGAAAAGAGAAATTCGCCGCGGTGGAAGAACGCGCGAAAACCGCTTTGGGCGAGTGTGAGCGGCTGCGGGGAGAGCTGACGAATCTGATACAGGCGGATGTGGAGGCCTACGGCAAATATGCGGAAGCCTCCCGTTTACCCCGTGACACCGAAGAACAAAAGGCCCGCCGCCGCGCCGCCATTCAGGAGGCGATGAAAGGGGCCGCCGCTGTGCCCATGGAAGTGTGTCGCAAGGGCCGCGAGCTGTTGAAGGTCTGTCAGGAACTCCTGGAAATAGGGAATCCCAACCTGGTGAGTGATGTCGGCTGCGCCGCTGAACTGGCTTTCGCGGCTATTGGATCAGCGCTACTGAATGTCGAGGTGAACCACGCTTTCCTGAAAGATGAACAATACATCACCGCCCAGAAGAAGGAACTGGAACCGCTCCTCACTTCGGCCCAGCAGATGCGCGACTCCGTGTATAACGAAACGAGAAAACGCATCCGCGAATAGAAGCGCAAGATTGAAAGAAGATGAGTTGGAGAGATATAGAAAGCAGTGACCGGAGGTAAGATGCCCGACGAGAGAAGCAGACTGATGCAGAGCGTCCAGACGGCTTTGGACTCTCTGGCAGACCAATTATATGCACAGCAAAGTTACCGCGTCGCCCAGAAACTCATACGACAGCCGGAGTTCATGCGTGCGCAGATGGTCGGGATCTTCGTTGGCTATGGGGGAGAGGTGGAGACGGTTCGTCTCATGGAGGCGGCGCTGAAGTTGGGCAAGCGGGTGGCTGCGCCCACCATTAATCGCAACGAGCGGAGGCTCCTCTGGCGGGAAGTTGAAGAACCCGATGAACAGATAGATCTCGGCCCTCTTGGTCTGCCGGAGCCGCTTCCGAGTTGTCATGAGGCCGAGCCCGGCACATTTGATTTGGTCACTGTGCCGGGGCTGGTGTGGGATGAACAGGGGAGGAGATTGACGCGCTGGGGCGGCTACTTCGAGCGCTTCCTGAACACGGTGCCCCGCGTCTTCAAGGTGGGCCTGGCCTTTGAACTGCAAGTAGTCGAGGATCTATCGAAATGGGTCGAGTCCACCCTGGTGGATGCGCTCATCACAGATGACCAGGTGCGGCGATTCGGTCTTCTGGATACAATGCAGCCGGAGCGGCGCCTGCCGGGTGGGCCGGACGGATACAAAGGCTAAGAATTCTCGCCTGGTGCCCGTTGTGAAGGAGAATACGGTCCCGCTGAATCCTGCCGCAGCCCCTCAGAACTCCGCGGGAAGGATTACCCTCTTGCCGATGCTATTAGAGTGGCCGGCCAATTCATAGGCCTCGTCATACTGCTGCGCCACGACCCTCCAGGATACGACTTTCTCAAGATACTGTTCCACCTTCGCACCCAACTTCAAACGTGCCTTCTCATTACAAGCCAGCCGCAGCACCTTTTCACGCAGCATCGGCTTGGTGCTGAAAAGCAGTCCTCCGCCGCTCTCCAAGGCCTGGGCGGTGAGTCCTTCCATGGGCGCAGTGGTGATGAAAGGTTTGTTCAGAGCGATAATTCTCGCCAGTGTTCCGGACTGAGTCTCATCCACACTGGGCAAGACTACGAAGTCACAGCAGGCCATGATCTTATAGTAGATATCTCCCCGCGGGGTGAACTCATAGAAATGGGCCAGCCCTTTGCTTTCCAGGCGTTCCACTTCTCCCCTGTACTTGTTGTACTCCTGCAAATCGTGCGGATCACGTACTTCACCGGCCGCCAGCAGATCCCATTCCTCACCTGTACGTTCCTTGATCTCCTTTACAATCCCCTCCCACATTGAGGTTAGAACATCCCAGCGTTTGTTCCGCTGAATCCAGCCCACCAGGCCCACATAGTGATCTCCCAAATAAGTGCAGTCCGTGAAACCGAGCTCTTTCTTCAGTTGCGCGACTTGCTCGACCGTCCAGTGCCGGTCCGGCCGGGCGCCGTGAGGAACCACCATTATGTTTGTCGGCGTCTCCCAGTCCCTTGAAGTGAAGGTCCAGTTCAGCCTCCACTTCTGATAATGACACTTGAAAAGAACTACATTGGCGGTTTCCGTCATTTCCTTGACGAAGGCGCTCTCGTAATCACGCAGCCTTCCATGCACTGTGTGAGGCTCCACCACGGTGGGCCAGGGCCCCAAAGCCTTCAGCATCTCCAGGAAACCCTGATTGTGGTCACCTTCACCTGCGGCGTTCCTGTGCTCGTAAAGGCCGTATTCATGCTCGATATGGATAGCATATGGATCCAGCCGGCTCACTTCCTCTACCACCGGCTTCCACCATTCACGGTTGGAGATATCGATTATGGGGATTACTCCCTCGCCGCTTCCATCGGTATGTGAAATCACGAGCACTTCCCGTTCGGGATGTCGCTCTTGAATGAATTCGCGCGCCTCTTCACAGAAAGTCGCTATCCCGCAGAGTCGAGGGGGATAACTGCTGATCATCACAATCGGCGCGTTCTTGGGGAGTCTTCGTTTGGAAGACTTCGATCGGTTCGGTGCGTCGGTTTTCCGGCGCGCTGGTTTCGAACCGTGTTGCTTCGTGGGCATGCTTGTGAACTCCTATCTATGTTTGATATACCCATCATCGATAATCGTCATTGTTGCAATATTGCTGCGTTCCCGCAAGAATTGTATAGGGATTGGACACCCACCACTGCCTACCGAGATACCTCATTCTCACCATTTTTCCGCATTTGTTACACGAATTTGGGAAAACTTGGGCACAAGAACCAACTCTAAGTTCGTGAGATTCACCCAAAAGTATGGAAAAAGGGCCTGACTATGCTATACTGTAGCACTGTCCCGGCTTTTTCTGCCCACACGGGCGGATTGATTGGGTCGAATTCTCTGTATCAGCAAGGAGATGCGCTGTAACCCTCATGCAAGCCGGCGGCCGGTGCTCCTGAGTTACCTAAGCAAGTCAGTGCTTCTGGTAGCAAGCGGTTGCCATCCTCACTGCACCGCGCTATAGCCTTCCGGCGAGTATCGCGGGCCGAGATCGAGGCTCGCTGTTGTCAATCTGAAATAGCATGTCGGTTCAGCCGATTCGCGCCTAGAGTAGATCGCATCTGTGATAAAGAGACCTCTCTCGTGGGATGACTTAGGGCGAGGTCTCCGGCTGAGTCAGAAGGAGACGAATCGAAATGCTGGCACTCGATGCTGTTCGCCGCCCCGTCTGGTTCGGCGAAGATGACCCCGATGGATTGCGAGTCGCCTATCTGAGCACTTACTCACCGCGTGAATGCGGCCTCGCAACCTTCTGCGAGGATCTCCTGAAGGCCACTACCCAGAGTGATGGCGCCGGAGAACCCATGGTCATAGCCATGGAGAATGGCGTCAAGAGATATCACTACTCCTGGCCCGTGGTCACAACCGTTGACGAGCGCAAAGTAAGCGAATACGAGGCGGCTGCCCATTTCCTGAACAACTCGGCGATTGATATCGTTAGCCTCCAGCATGAGTTCGGCATCTTCAGCGGCCAAGAGACCGCCGGCATCTACCGTTTCCTGGATCACCTGGATAAACCCTTGGTCACCACTCTTCATACAGTCTCGCCGCAGCCTGATCCGTGGGCACGCTCTATGATTCGGAAGTTGGAGCGGTGTTCAGAGCAGCTCGTGGTCTTCAACGACTTCGCCACCGACATACTGGAAGAAGAGTATGGAGTCGAGCGAGACAAGGTCACACTCATTCATCACGGCGCGCCCGCGCCCTTCCCCGCAGGGAGAGAGGCGGCGAAGGAACTTCTGGGCCTTTCCGGAAAACGGGTTCTCTCCACCTTCGGTCTCATCAGCCGCGGCAAAGGCATCGAATATGCGCTCAGCGCGCTTCCCGCCATCAAAGAGCGCCATCCCGATGTTTGTTACCTGGTAATCGGCGAAACCCACCCGAGTGTGCAGCGGGAAGAGAAGGAGAGTTATCGCGAGGAACTGATTCGCTTTGTCCGGGAGAATGGCCTGGAGGGAACTGTCCATTTCGTAAACCGATATCTGACAAAGCCGGAAATCATCTCCTATCTCGCCGCCACTGATGTCTATCTCACCCCATATCTGGGGGCTCATCAGATTGTAAGCGGCACCCTCGCCTACGCAGTGGCGGCCGGCAGGGCGATCGTATCTACTCCGTACCTGTATGCGAGATTCCTGCTGCACGAGGAGCGGGGGTTGTTGGTTGACTTCCGCAGCTCACAGGCCATCGCCGATGTCGTCAAGAGTGTCCTCGGTGATCCCGGCCTGCAGCATAAACTCGAATCACGCACACTCGCCTACGGCCGACAGATGCTCTGGCCCGCGGTAGGTGACCGCTATTGTGACCTCTTCCGCGAGGTGACAGGACAAGAGGTCATCGCCAGGCCCGCATATCAGCCGCTCCAGCCCGGTTTGGCTCCCCATGCGGCAAGTGGGGTCACGCGATAATGAAGCCTTCAGCTGACATTACGGTACCACTCGACCATCTACAGCGGCTGACCGATTGCTTCGGCATGATTCAGCACGCCGATTATGAGGATCCCGACCACTCTACGGGATATACCACCGATGACAATGCCCGCGCCTTACTGGTGGCGGTGAAACACTACCACCTCCATGGTGATGATGTGAGCCGGGATCTGGCGGGACGCTATCTCGCCTTCCTCGCCTATGTACAGAGAGAGGACGGGCGTTTCCACAACTTCTTGGACTATGATCGCAGGTTTCTCGATGAGGTGGGCTCCGAAGATTCTTTCGGCCGCACGCTCTGGGCGTTGTCCTATCTTCTCTGTCATCCACCTTCTGACGAGATGGGGAAGGAGGCGGAGTGGATGTTTCGGCGTGCTCTGCCCAACATTGAACATCTGGAAACCCCCCATGGCAAGGCCTATTCTCTTATCGCGCTGTATTGGTGGGCAAAGGCTCGCCCCCGAGAAGCCTCCCTCGCGCGCAAGATCGCACGCGCCCTGGCGGACGATTTGGTGGCCGACTACAACCGCCACAAGCGGCCGGACTGGGAGTGGATCCTTCCGCAGATGACCTATGCCAACGCCAAACTGCCGGAGGCTCTCTTTCGCGCCCACCAGATCACCAGTGAAGAGGAATATCTGCAAGTCGCGCGCCGCGCCTTCGACTTCCTCTGTGAGAAGACTGTTCGGGGCGGTGTGCTTTATGTGGTGGGAAATGAAGGTTGGTATCGGGTGGGAGACCATTCGCCGCCGGTTTACGACCAACAGCCCATTGACGCCATGGCCATGGTGGAGGCCGGCCTAACCGCTTTCGATACCACCGGTGAAGAGGAATACCTACGCTGCGCCCAGTCGTCCCTGGAGTGGTTCTTCGGGCGAAACCTGCGCGGTGAATCACTCTACGATCCGCAGACCGGCGGCTGTTTCGACGGCCTGACAAAGGCCGGAGTCAACGCAAACCGCGGCGCCGAATCAACCATAGCCCTCCTGGTGGCCCACCTCTCCATGCTGGAGAACAGCCACATCGCGCCCTCCTAGCCGGAACGAAGCATTTCCCGCCGTCCTAATCCGCCATCTCCATCAGAATCATCGCAGTGGAAGCGGGCATTGCTATGGCGAGTGATTCTTCTTTGGGTCTGCTTATTTCCGCCCGCTGGAATGTGAGCAGATCCCTCCATTGACCGGAAAGTGCCACGGAAACCTGCTTGGGCGCGGAAATCTCGGCCCATGCCCTTTGGTCGGAGAAGTTTAGTATCACCAGTACCGGCTTATCCCCAGGCTTACCATACCGGACATATGCATATACTTGCTGAGCCGATTCCACCTCCAGAATCTCCCACTTCCGGGAGTGCAGACTGGGCGTCTGTTTGCGCAGAGCAATCAGCTTCTTATAGTAATTGCGCAGACCGAACTTATCCTCCCAGGAGATGGGATATGGTGTTCTATATGGATGGAATTCCGCTCCAATCTCTTGACCTGTATAGACACACGGCAAACCCGGCAGAGTCAACAACATCGCCGCCGCCACCCTTGTCATCTCCAGTCCATGGCGGGTGATGAACCTCCTGCCGGTATCATTGTTATTCAAGAAACGGAAAATGAGGGCGTCCTCATGAAATCCGCGGCCCTCATTGGTCAGCGCTTCATGCAGACGCTCCACTATCTTAGTTTCATCATCAAACACATTCTCCATTGACCAGTGCCCCAACTCATCCGTCCAATCATAGGCGGCGTCAAAGCCGTCCGTGAAATAGTCGGAATCCCGCGCGCTGGCCTCCGCAAGTGGCAGGAAATCCGGCTTTATGCGCTGCAGTTCACGCCGCCACTCGGGCCAGAACGAAGGGGTGCGTTCCTTGACTCCCCAGGGCGCATCCACCCGAAAACCATCTACATCGAACTCCCGCACCCAATAAGAGAAAGCCTCCGTCATCCAGCGCCGTACCTCCGTGTTATCGTAATTCAGGTTAGGAAGATCCTCCCAGTCGAAGTAATAAGTATATGCTCCTCTTCCTGCTGCTTCCCGGTCAAAGAAGTGGAAGTGCGGTGAAGCAGTGCCATAGGCCATGGCATGGCGCATGTAGGGATGACGAATGGAAGAGTGGTTGGGCACGAAATCCATCAATACCCGAATCTCTCGAGCATGCGCTTCCCGTATCATTTGCCTAAAATCGACCTCGCTCCCATAATCCGGGGTCAACTTGAAATAATCGCTCACCGCATACCCGTTGCCGGTCAGGGTCATATTGCTGGGGGCCAGCCAGATAGCGTCAACTCCCAAATCCTTCAAGTAATCCAGTTTCTCCGTGACGCTCCGGAAACCCTCATCTCCAATAATGTGGGGCACCGCGCCGTAGATGACTGCGCTCTCCAGCCAGCTGGCATTCTCCGTCTCCCAGTTAACCAGCCGCGGCTTGCCGTCCTCCACCGCGAAGTAAGTCATCGCCTTATCTTCCCTGCCCTCCGCGTCTGTCACTTCCAGGGAGAAATAGTACTCTCCGTCAACCACAGGCGGCTTCAGCAGCAGACTCTTTTGCAAGGCCCCGCCTACAGGGGTGAGAGGTGTTACTCGTGCGGGATTCCCTTTGCGCGCTCTCCAGGCGTAGTTGACGATAGCCGCGCCGCTGGCCTCACAGGGTGTGCTTTCCTCACCGTTCAGCAAGATTCCGTCAGCGCCTATCGAAACACTGATGCGGGCAGTGGGCCTGCTCTTCAGGCGCTGTGTGAAGACGATCTCTTTTGAATCACACTCTTCCTCCTCTGCATTGCGGCAGGAAGCCATCATTCGGTTCTCTCCTTCGGCCAGCGGCACCAAAGCGGAGAATTGCTTCCCTTTCCGCTCCACTTTGAGCTCAGTCCCGTTCACCCACATGGAGACACTGTTGCCTGCGTCATCGCAGCTGCACCGCGCGGTGATCTCTTTTCGCCAGGTCCAGGAGTCTCCTCCGGTGGTGTTCAATGTGAGGCCGGCGTACTTCTCCGCTTCTTCAGCCGGCTTGCCATCCACTGTTCTAATATGCGCGGGCTCACCTCCCGCTATCTCTATCTCCACGCGCAATATCGCTCCATTGCGCACCGCTGCAAACCGCAGTTGCCTGGGCGCATCGAAGTGTATTTCGCCGCGCTGCAGCAGGAAGTCGTATTCCCTTACCTCCTCTTCACCCACAACGATGATCCACTTGCCATGAAGTTTGGCGCTGTAGACGACTTGCTTTCCGTCAGAGGTGAAGTATACGCGGCCCACCTCTTTGTACGTCTTGCCTTCCACGCCATCTACCACGACAAACTGCGAATCCTCACGGTCAACCTGATGCGCAGTTCTTTCGCCGGTGGAGTTGAAGCAGAAGTAGGGAATCAAGTCGTATGCTTCCCCCTCCACACCATCCAGCACCAGCCGCCATCCTTCGCCCTCCGGCTGTGCCAGGTAGCCGACCCGCCGGCTGTCTGGAGAAAAATCAACATGACCGATCCATTCATATCCTTCTCCCTCAACACCATCTACAACCAGGCTCCAACTGTCCCCCCGCCTCCCCGCGTAAGCGAACCGCTTGCTGTCAGGGCTGAAACAGCGTACCTCCACCTCATCAAATCCTTTCGCTATTTCAACTCCGTCCACTACCATTATTGCCTTGTCACCGCGGGAGGCGGGGTAGGCGAGTCGCTTACTGTCCGGACTGAACCGAGACCGACCCACATCGTCATACTTCCTTCCCTCGACACCGTTCACCACCATCATCCATTTGCCGTCAGACTGCGCGGCATAGGCGAGTCGCTTGCCGTCAGGGCTGAAACGGGGCCAACCTGTTCGGTCATATTGCTTCCCCTCCACACCATCTGTAACTATCGCCGTACCGTCGCGGCCGTAGGCGGCATAGGCTATGTGCTTGCCATCGGAACTGAAACGGGGCCGACCGACCCAGCCATACTTCTGTCCCTCTACACCATCCACCACGATACAGTACTCATTACTGTCCACGGCGGGTGCAGAATAGGCCAGCCGCTTGCTGTCAGGGCTGAAGGAGAGCCGATAGTATCCGACCAAATCATGCTTGTTTCCCGCAACTCCATCTACCACGACGATAGTGTTGTCGCCCCTTATTGCCGCATAAGCGACGCGCTTGCCGTCAGGGCTCACGGTAATGGTATCCGGATAAACATCGGGATTCAGCCTCCCCAGGCTGACCTCTCTGATTATCAGCCTGGCTTGGGCGGCCTCCACTTGCCCGGAGGACTGGCAGTAGGACATCACCGCCGCGAGTATTGTGACAATCAGAACCACTGATACTCTCTTCATCGTTTTCACCTTCTTAGTCTCTCGAGAACTTTCCCCTGACAGGTATCTTTCGCCCCGATCCCTTGGCGTCCTTGCATCAAGTGGGAGTTATGCTGGGCATGGGAACGACTGGGATTTTCCTCAATCGCGTTCAATGCGGGGATGAGTGAGAAAGAAGCGCCCGTCCAGGTCCTTCGGACTACTGCGCGGTATATCCTCCGTCCACTGTCAATACTTCACCAGTTATCAGGTCGGAGGCGGGAGAGGCCAGGAACAATACGGCGCCGGAGACATCCACCGGCCTGCCAAATCTCCCCAGCGGAATCTTCGCCAACATCGCCTGTCTCTTCCTTTCATCCGCCCACGCCTTCTCCGCCATGGGGGTCAGTATCACCGTGGGGGCGACCGCGTTCACCTTGATATTGTGAGGACCCCATTCCACCGCCAGCACTTTGGTGAGTAGAATGAGGCCCGCCTTGGAGGCGCAGTAGGCGGCATGGTCGGCGAGAGCCACCTCTCCCGCCTGGGATGACATATTGATGATCTTCCCACCGCCTTGCTCAATCATATGTCTCCCGATCAACTGGCTGAGCAAGAAGGGAGCCCGCAAGTTCACATCGAGGGTGAGGTCCCAGTGTTCGAGGGTTGTCTCCGCGGCGGATTCGGGAAGACTGATGCCGGCATTGTTTACCAGAATGTGAATCCGCCGGTTTCCCTGGAGGGCATTTTCGGCCAGCGCGTGAATCTCCGCTAGATTCGCCAAATCCGCGGTGATGACCTCCGCATTCCTTCCCAGGGAGCGAATCTCTGTCGCCGACTCTTCCAGCCCTGACTCATCCCGCGCCGTCAAAACCACATCCGCGCCGGCGTTCGCCAGCGTAAGAGCCACATGCCGGCCGATGCCCTTGCTGGCTCCGGTTACCAGAGCCGTCTTTCCCTCCAGAGAGAAACTGGGGAAGTCTTTGTCGGCCATCAGAAATCTATCATCACCTTGATCTGCTCGGCTTTACCGGTGGAGCACATATCTATCGCCTCCACCGCCTTCTCAAAGGGGTAGCGCGCAGTGATCAATGGCTGTAGGTTGACCTTGCCCGCGGCCACCAGATTGATGGCTATGGGATAGGCATTGGCATAGCGGAAGGTGCCCTGGGTGCGAATCTCATTGATTATCAGTCTCACTTGATCAATTTCGACTTCCGGCGGATGGGTCATGCCGATCCAGACAATGGTCCCCCCCGGCTTCACCAGATAAGGAGACTGGGAGATAGCCTGGGCCGCGCCGCTGCACTCCAACACCATGTCAACACCTTCACCCTCGGTGGCCGCCAATACCCGCTTGACCACATCTTCCTTCGCCGGGTTGATGGTAAGTTTCGCCCCCAGCTTCTCCGCCAGCGCAAGTCGGGAGGGGCTGACATCTGTGGCAATGGCGGTGGTCGCTCCATAGGCCAGCGCCACCTGCATCGCCAACAGCCCGATGGGCCCCGCGCCGGTTACTGCCACCGTGCTGCCGGGACGCACTCCCGCCACATTGCAGGCGTGCACTCCAACCGCCAGCGGCTCTATCATGGCGGCTTCGTCAGTGCCCACACCCTCCGGCAATTTGAAACAGAAGTCGGCGGGATGAACCAGATACTCGGCAAGTGAACCGTGATCCGGCGGGGTCGCCCAGAAGAATATATCCTGACACAGGTTATATCGGCCTTCCTTGCAGAAGGTACACTTCCAACAGGGAATGCCGGGCTCCATCGCCACCTTGTCGCCCACTTTCAGATTCTTCACATTACTGCCGACCTCGATCACCTCTCCACCGGTCTCATGCCCGAGGATCATCGGCTCCTTCACCACGAAGTCACCAATACGCCCCCGCTTATAATAGTGCACATCACTCCCGCACACACCCACATTACAGGTTCGCACCTTCACCTCATCAGGCCCCGGCGCGCCGGGAGCCGGCACCTCCTCAATCCGTAAATCATCAATCTTATGCAGCACAACCGCCTTCATCTTGTCAGCCATTTTCACCCTCCTTCTGGGGAAATGGTTTCTTCATACGGCAAAACAAGTCCTTCCCGTCTCGCGGGACTTCGCATAATACCGAATACCGAGCCAGACGAGGTTAATCAGCACTGGCGACTTGCACAAGACAACGTGCGGCTTCGGTCAGTCCTCTGTTATTCTGAGCGGAACGAAGAATCTCGCAGACGTTCACACGTAGTCTTGAAACGGGCTTTGGCAGCCCCGCACAAGCCGGGAGCCAGTGTTTCCTCCCCCTTATGGAGGAGAAGACTAATGGCGACTTCGCCCGACGAAGCCCGACCTCCCTCGCAAGAGTCGAGGGAACGACAAGACGGCCAAGGTATAGAGCCCCCAAAAGGGCAGCAGAGAAGTGGCCTATATCCCCTTTGACAAATCCCCTGCTTTTTGCTAGGGTTCCGTCGACTTGCTTGCCAAGGCGTCAAGTGGAGGATTTTTTCTGCAAAGGAGAAAGACAAGATGAAACACCTGGTATTCGCCCTAATCATCGCAGTCGCCCTGGGAATGGCGAGCGCGGCTTTCGCGGCCGACATCGTTACCTGTCCCACGGCAAACCAGTTGAAGGCCGGTGAGGTGGATGTGGCCGGCTACTACATCTTCCTGGACTTCCCGGAGCCCATGTTACAGTACGTGCGAGTGCAGACACTCTATGTGGGAGTCACCGACCGGCTGGAACTCGATCTTCACCGCTATGATCTCGACAGGATCGCACCGGAAACGCTGTGGATCGCCAGCTACAAGGTGCACTCCGAAGATGCGAAGATGCCCGACGTGGTGGTGGGCGCAAAGGATCTGGCTGATCGTGTCGGCAATCCCGCCATGCCCAGGAAGACCTCCTATTTCGTCGCCGCCGCCAAGACTCTGAATCTGCCCGCACCCGGCAGCCCTCCAGATCTGCCCCTTTACCGGCTTCACCTCGGTGTCGGCACCGAGGATCCTTCTTTGCTGGGCGAAGACCGGCATGACGGCGCCTTTGGAGGGATTCAGGTGTTGGTCAACTCCAAGATTGGCGTAATCGCACTCTATGACAGCGCAGACCTTATCACCGGTGTCACCTACACCCCTAAGCCTAATTGGCCCACCTTCAAGGCCGGCACTTTCGGGGACCACACCTGGGTGGGAATCAACTATACCTTCGGCGTTAAGTAAATTCGGCATAGTTCATATGCAAGCCTGAACATACTCGGCCCCGAGTCAATCTCGGGGCCGGACCTTTTGACCCTGATGACGACATCCACTCCCGAATTCCGGGAGGTATAATCCGCATGTCAAAGAAAACCTGATAATCAGGGGGAGCAGTCATCAGGAGGAGGAACCATGGAAAGACGGTGTCTCGGCGAAACCGGGGAGAAACTCTCAATTATCGGCCTCGGTGGCGTCGTACTGGATGGTATGAAACAGGAAGAGGCCGACCGCGTTGTCGCCGAAGCCGTTGACCGGGGCGTAAACTACTTCGATGTGGCCCCACGCTATGGCAGTGCCGAGGAACGCCTGGGCCCCGCCCTCAAGACCTATCGGGACAAGGTCTTTCTCGCCTGCAAGACCGCGGAAAGAGGTCGTGAAAACTCGGCGAGAGAACTGGAGGCTTCGCTCTGGTACCTGCAGACCGACCATTTCGACCTCTATCAACTCCATGCGCTTGAGCCGGAAGATTTGGACAAGGTTTTCTCCCCGGGCGGCGCTATGGAGACCCTGCTGGCGGCCAAGGAGGCTGGAAAGATCCGCTTTATAGGCTTCAGTTCCCACTCCGTGGAAGCGGCCCTCGCCGCGTTGGAGCAATTCTCCTTCGACACCGTTCTCTTTCCGGTGAACTTCGTCTGCTGGCTCAGCGGATTCGGCCCCCAGGTCGTCGAGGCCGCCCGCGCGCACAACACCGCCAGACTCGCCATCAAGGGGATCGCGCGTTCTCCCTGGCCCGAAGGCGCGGAACGGAAATGGCAAAAAGAGTGGTACCAGCCGCTGGAAAAGCAAGAGGAAATTGAACTCGCCCTGCGTTTCACCCTCTCCCAGGACATCACCGCAACTGTGGGCCCCGGTGAGCCGCCCCTGTTCCGCATGGCCCTGGAAGCCGCCGAGAAATTCCGCCCCCTGGAAGATGATGAGATGCAGCGCCTGCGCGCCCTGGCGGATACACTGGTTCCGCTCTTCGCTGCAACCTAAGGGCTTAGGATCACCTGCAGCGATGTTGCGTTGGGCAGGAGTTTTACCTCCTGCCCCATACTGCGGATGCCTCATCCCGCCACTCTCACTCCTGCGGCTTTCCCGCCTTTACCGTACGCATGGTGCGCAGCACAAGCAAAGCCAGCAAGAGTACCACCAGTCCCAATATCACCCAGAAGATCGCCGGGTGCTGTTCACTCCAGGGGGGCGGTGGTGGCGGCTTTGGCGGTAACTTCTGAACCTTGCCTAGAGATGCTTGTGGTAGTTTCGCAAATGTAGAGGTAAGGGGAAGCCGCTGAATCTCATATTCCGGCGAAGAAGCCTCCGGATTGGCGTACAGCAGTTCATATTTCTTTGCTGGATCAGCCGAGAAGACCAGCCCACGCCTGACTCTCCATAAAGTCACCTGTGAGATTTCCAAGGGCGCATCATCACCGTTTCTAATAGTAAGCCGCAATCGCTGCGTCCGCGGAATCTGCAGTGACAGAACAACCTTCTGGCCCGCCTTCACTCTTCTCAGCCTGCCGCTGCCGACGGGCCGGTATTCTTCTTCCTGGTCGCTTCTGGGGATCTCGATTACCACGGCGCGGTCGAAAACCGCTTGCTCCACTTCGAAGTGTGCCTCCACAAGATCGCGGCTGTGCTTGCGTATATCGAATTCGAGCAGTGTCAGGCGTTTCTTCGTATCCTCGCGGCGGCTCATTTCCGCCGGAACCTGCGCCAATTGCCGCGGAATCGTGAATTCACATATTATCGAAGCATCCAGTATCTCCGGCAGTTTCCCTTGGAGCCGCACCAGCGAAATCCGCAAGAAGCGCCGTTCATGTGGTGGAACAGGCGCCCGCGTTTGCTCATATCGCTTCTCGTGGCGATAGACTATACTCTCGTCATCGAGAAGCCACCAGGTTTCCCGATCATCGCTTTCTTCCACCTTTGCACGACAGCGGAAATCTTCTCCCTTCAATCTAAGATCCACGTGGGTCACCGCCTGGGTTTCCGCGCCCGCATCCAGTGCCACCTGTGTTTCATTCTTGCCAAGTGTGGCGATGGAAAGAACCCTTCCTTGCAGAGTCCGTCTCTCGGTCTGGCCTTCTTCCACCACCATCCGATACGGGGTTTCGATGTCTCCTTCACTTACGATGCGGTACTCGGAGAGAGACTCGGCCGTCAGGGCCTCGTCATCTAAAGGAAGATACACTAGCCCTTCGCCGGCCATGCCCGGCAGGAGAATAGGGCTGCTTGTTCTCCAATCACCTCTCTCCAGAGCGCTCCACGCGGGAACCGCCGCCAACAGTACCGCCAATACCAGCAGTCTCTTCATTTCAACCTACTTTCAAATCGCGTATAAAGCAGACTGACAACCAACAGGACCACTCCCAGCCCGAGAAAGGAGATGATGCGATAAGGTGTGTCGAGAAATCCCAAATCGAAGATGAACACTTTGATGATAGACAGGTATAACAACCCCATTGCAAAAAGCCTCGCCGGCCGGATGCGCTTCCAGATTCCCACCGACATAAGCCCCAGCGCGTAAAGGCTCCAGAAAACGGAGAGCGATAACTGGCGCGCACTCTCCCTGGCAACGGCCGACGCTTTCAACCCCACATAATCCCACAAATCCAGGCTTACGAAGAAGAGGGTGAATATACTCGCAACCACCGCCAAGATGGGAACCAACGGCCTTTCATCCTTCGAGATGGCTTCCCTCCGCCTGCTCAGCAGCCATGCCGACACATAACACGCCGCAATCACTGAAGCCCCTGACAACATCCGCGTGTTCAGAAGCAAGCGGATTGTCTCAAGGCCGGCCGTCATATCCACGAAAAAGGCTTTCGCCGCGGTAATGGCGAGCAGGATCACTCCATACCATCTGATCCGCCGCTCTCCGATAGATAAGCCGGTCCAAATCAAAATTGCGCTCTCCGCAGCCCAGGCGAGAGTCAGATAACTCGCCTTTAGTTGCAGCGGAATGGCGATAGTCAGGAAGGTGAGCCCAAGACCAAGGTAGACGAAGCGATGGAGCGCATCATCCTCAGGCCTTCGCAGCACACTCCCGCCCACCACAGCGTGATAGGCCGCCATCACAATGGCAACACCACAGAGCAGTACGAGCCCTTGATAAGATTCCATCCGGGCGGCTAGCGCGAGCAGAGCGAAGAAGATAGCCGCATTTCCAAAGGCGGCAGATATATCCCCCCGAAATCCTTCCAAACGGACATGGCGGCGGAGTGCCAGCCAGGTGGAGGACACCAACAGGAACTCTCCAAAGAAAAGGATCATTCCCCGTTTTGCGGGCCAATCGCCGCCAAGAGCAAGTGCGCTGAACAGAGCAATCAGAGGCAGCGCTTGGGCGGTGAGAATGATTGCCGTGGAGAAGCCTTCTCCCGCCTCTTTCCGCGTTCCTCCTGCAAGTATTGCCCAAAGGGTTATCCACCCGGCGATGGGCAGCCAGAGCAGGGCGGCCTTGATTTCCCAAATCAATATCGGATCAAGCGAGTGGAATATTACCATCACATGAGTAATGGCATTCGCCACAAGCAGCGCAATGGCTACACCTTCAGCCGTATAGGTACGGCAGACATAAACCGCTGCTGCCAGAAATAGCAGGTATACAAACAGCGCAAAGCCGAAGGCTGCTGGCACTTCCACCGCTTTGACGGGTGGAGCCTGCAGCATGGCAATACCCATGAGTAATACCAGTGCCGCCGCCGCGAACCATCCGAAGAGATCCCGCGTAACCGCAGCCTGCCGCGTCGCCGTACAGGCGAAAACTCCGAAACCCGCCAGCAACAAGGCGAGGAATACTCCTATCAGTGCCAGAGCCGGAATGCCGACAGCGGAAAGACCGGTCAGGACGAGCGCGCTGGCAATGGCAAATACGAGACACCCCGCCAGAATCTGCAATACCCCAATACTCGCAATACTTTCCTGCTTTTGTTCCGCAACATCCCGGGTTCGCATCATCCCGATTCCGCTGTAACAGGCGAGAACCAAGAAGATTACCGCAAATATTTCCACCACAAGAAAATGCTGCTCTCGCAGCCGTCCTGCTCCAAAGAACAGCAGCCAGGTTGCGCCAAATGAGAGTAGTGTCAAGGAGTACCAGGGCCGGGACTTCACCAGATACGTGCTCCACACATTCAGTCCCGCAAGGTAGGCGTACAGGCGAACCAAATCACCCGACGCCGTTTGCTCCTGGCGGATCAGCACCGGAGTGAGAAAAGCGCCCGCAATACACAACAGGGCCACCGCTTCAGTATCATTCTTCACCGCCACAGCGGAAGCCGCCAGCGCAGCAGCCGCAAGCACTCCAAAGGCGGTCCCAAACCCAATCAGGTGATACAAACCATAGGCCGCCCAGATGGAGAGAAACAGGATGACGATCCCGCCGGAGGCCAATACCTGGGCATAGTTGCGATACACCGGCTTGGTGAGCAGGTACTGCGCCAGGCCCAGCAGCACGCCCGCCGCTGTCAACCCGATAGCCACGCGCGCGGTGGGGCCAATCCACCCTGAGTCAAAGGCATATTTGAGAAAGAAGGCGGCGGCCAGCCCGATTGCCGCCACCCCGACTTTGCTCAGCCAGTTCGCCCCCAGGATTGATTCAAGGTCTCGTGTTGCGGGAGCGGGAACCGAAGGTGCAGACGGGGGCGGGGGAGGCGGCGGAGGCGCAGCAGGCGGAGATGTGGGTGCCGGTCCGATCGGCGGTGCTGGCGGCTGCGGCGGAGAAGGAGGCCCCCCTATGTCCCGCAGCAAGTCGGCCCGTCTCTCTTCAACAGTGGGGGCGCCGGGGATCGTCGGAGGAGTAGGTGTTGGCTCTTCTCTGGCAATTCCTTCAGGCGGTCGGCGGCGCTCCGGGAATCTCAGGCCTTCTCGCAGTTCCCTTATTTCGTGACCCAGTTGGGTCAGTCGCACCAGCACATAGATGGGGAAGGCCAGAATCGCAAGCAATATCAACAGCCCCAGCAATAGCCAGCCTTCGTAGCCAACCACAGGAACACCTCCAAATGAGTCGGCCCTGAAAAGGCAAGAGAGCCTCAGTCACACGAGTATATTACCGCATATTCGCCCCGTCAAACAAAGCGCGCTTCAGTCAAGATTGCTGCGTGAGTGGATCAGGCCGGGGTTCCAGCAATACCCCATCATCCGACAACTTCTCTTTCAGCTGCTGAGTATCCACAGCCGCGGGTGCTGTGTCGTTCACCGCCGCCAATGCCGCCGCTGTTCCCGCCGCCTGACCGCAGACTAAACAACAGGCGGTATTGCGGGTGCTGTTGTGGGCCACCAGGTCAACGGTCATCATCCGCCCCGCAATCAACACATTGTCCAACCCCCGCGGAATCAATGCGCGGTAGGGGATGCCATAGGCCCCTGCCTCCCGCACAAAGAAGTGATGGTTGTCAATAAACCCGAAGACACCTATCTGATCATCGAATCTCTTCGCCTCGGTGCAGTCCTCCTGGGTCAGTTCATACTCACAGCGAATTGCCCGCCCCCGCCGCTGGCCCGCGGAAGGCGCGGGGCCCGCCACATAACATCCTTCAAACCCCTTCACCCTCTTGCGAAAGACTTCCGCCACCTCAAACATCCGCCGCCGCAGTGAGATTTCGGCATTTGTCAAAGCCTCCGCATCGAGCCCATCGTTTGGGCCGTAGTTGATGCAATTACAGAAAGTAAACTCCCGCGGCCTTAATGAACAGGCGAAAAAGTACTCCAGTACCTTCGGCTCATCCGGCCCCTGCAGTTTATTCACATCGAGAGCGATTCGCACCAAATCCGGCTCTCTCATCCCCGGTTTGACGGCATGGGCAATCTGGCGGACCACTCCGCGCTTTTCCAGGTCCGCCTCCGCTGCCGCCAAATCAATATTGCACAAACGAAAAGTGAATCCCGCCGCATAGGCTCCGGGGTCGCCAGGCTTGTAGGTTTCAAACTCCGCCCCCGTATAGGCCGCCAAATCACCATCGCCGGTGCAGTCAATATATTGCTTTGCGCGCAGCAGACTTCGGCCCGACTTGTTCCAGACCGCAATCCCTTCCACATGTCCATCGGTTGAGCGCACCTCATCCAACACTGTATGCAGCAGAAGTTCGACACCGGCTTCCTCCAGCAACTGAAAGGCCGCCAGCTTGAAAGTCTCCGGCTCGACTGTTGTCAGCATACTCACGAAATCACCGCCCCGCTCTATCCGCACATGTCCCAAGCCTCCGCCCAGTTCCTGCACCCTGTCAACCAACTCCTGGGCAATGCCTCCTACCAGCCGCATCCGCTCCGCCCCCGGGTGAGCGTCGAACACATTGAAAAAAGTGTGCAGGCCGGTGGCGCCGGTGATTCCCATTCCGCCCAGCCAGCCCGCCTTGTCTATCAACAGTGTGTGCGCGCCACTGCGTCCCGCCGCAATCGCCGCGGCAATCCCCGCCATCCCTCCGCCGGCCACAACAACATCAACCGGTCCATAACGTTTCTCATCAATAATCGGTAACTGCATTGTCCTTCGCTCCTTCTCGTAGAGGCAAATGCGCAGAGGCTACTGAGGGGGAAGCCACCGGTTTCCCCCTCAGACTCCCCTCCCGGTTTTCTCAGTACTGACGAATAAGCTGCGGGGAATGCCCTTTTAGTCGCCGGGCTTCATATTTGCTTCCCACACATCATCCTTTCGCCTCTTACTCAGGCTACGGGATCCGCGTCCAAGGCAGCGGCCTCCTTCAGCAACTTTTAAACGCGGGCGAGGGGGTTTGGGGGACGAACCGCCAGCTCGTCCCCTAGAAACTCTGCGACTCAATTTCTTGCTTACACCAAATACCCCTCTTCACCCATCTCTTGTAGGCAGCCCTCCAGCCGTTCCCTCCGCGCCATGAAGGCCGCAAACAGCCCCTCCGCGGTTTCTTCGATGGTCCGTTGATTATTTGTATAGGGATCCTGGCGGGTGGCTTCATTCACTTGCTCAATCCATTCCTGCGGAATCGCCTGCCCGCCGGACAGCGCTCCCGCCAGACCGCCTGCGATGGCCGCCAGACAGTCTGTATCCCGCCCGAAATTGACCGCCGTCAGGATGGCTTCTTTCGGGTTGCCTTTGCTGATGGCGAATATAGCCAACCCTTTGGACACAATCTCATTCGCCTGTGACATTCCGTAACTGAAATAGGCCCCGCCGCTGTAGTACTCGTAGAATTCATCCCGCATCACCATAGGATCGCTGTGTTTCGCCGCCAACTCGAGCGCGTGGGTGATTTCTCCCTCCATGGTGTCATAGAGAGCGTGAATCTTGCCGGACTGCTGTCTGTAATTGATAAAACTCCTTGTCACTTCCAGCACCGAATCAACATTTGCCTGGGGCCTGCAGGCCTCTGCAATCGCCGCGTTGTAGAGAGCCGCCCAGCGCAGCGCAAAGGCAGTCTCCGCCGCATACACTTTGCCCACCTCAAAGGAATCATCCGCCGCGCCTTGAGGGTCGACCGCGTTTATCAACCCCAGCGGGTGAGAAGCCCGCGCCATTGAGATAAGATTGGGGAAAGGACACAGCCGCCCCAACTCCACGGCCGGAACTCCCGCCCGCGCCATCTCCAGCAAAGTGCAATCAAATGGCTCCTGTTTGTAGCGCATTTTCTCCGGGGACAAATCCCGCAGCCACACTGCTACCAAATCATGGGCGAATATCCGGTCCTGTTTCTCTATGATGGCGGTGGCAATCAACTTCTGGCGCTCGATCCCGTCCTCAGTGGTGCCGGGGGGCCGCTCCCAGTCCGTGTAATCGGTATAGTGGCGATAGGGGAGGAGTTTATCCAGAAAGCCGTGGATCTGTTTTATCTTCTCCGGCGGCCAGCCTTCCACCGCCGCCCCCATCGCTGACCCCACCCAGGAACCCGCAATACAACCCCGAAATTTCTCTCTCAGTGTTACCATCTGCACACACTCCCACTCACTCTTTCTCGACCCTCTTCCGCTTAGTTGGGCAGGTGCATGCTTGCCCTGAGCAGCGCCGAAGGGCCACCTGCCCCGTTTGATACGCTCCCCGCTGCAATAGAACGGGCGGCCAGTAAAGCCGCCCGTCCAACCCTTCAGTGAATCTCCTTTTCTCTCTCACTCTTCGACGAGTTCGTGTGCCCACTGATGATACTTCTCATGCACCCCTTCACCCATCTCCTCACGTTCGAAGGTTTCAAAGGCCTCTGTCAGTTGCCTGTCATCTTTCTCGGTCAGCACCTGCTCTCCCATGGGAAAGAGGATATTGTCTTCCTTCTGAATATGCCGGCGAAGCAAATCAACATAGGCGCGGGCGTTCTCGACAAAGGCGTTTTTCGCGGCTTCCTCTCCCGCGGTCGCATTCGGCAAAGCCTCCAACATCCCGCGGATATGGCTTCGACCCTGTTCGTGTTCGGCCAGCATCACTCCAATGGGCCCGGCCTCGCGTGAAATTCCCCGCGCTTCCAGCAACTCAAAAAGCCTTTGCTCCTCCTTGCCGTGATGACACTTGTCGGCGAAATTCTGCAGAATCTCTAGGGCCTTTTCAGCTTTCTCGCTATCAAGCGATTCTCCCGACTCGACCGCCTCCACCATGCGTTCCAGGCCCTCCAGTACTACCTCAATGACGCGGTGTTCATGACGCAAGATGGCGGTGGATTCCATCTCTTATCACCCCTTCTTCATTCATTAGTGCTCTTCGATGATCCGATGGTGAGATTCGCGCTCACCGCTTTTCGAAGCAGCCTCGTAAATGCCCTCGACATAATGTACGAATTCGACGTAGGCGTGCACTCCTTGACGGCGCGCCTCCACATTATCGACTTCTTCACTCTGCGCAGCAAGCGCTTCCGCGAAATGAGAGCCCACGCCCTCCCTGACTTGATGCGCGAGCAAATCAATCAAGGCCTGTGCACTGCCGTTCTCGAAGGCCTGGTCCGCCGCTGCAACCGCAGGGTTCTCCACCGAACCAGCCGGTTTCAAACCAGTGTAAGGAGCCCCTTCTCCCGCGCGATGAACGCGGACAAGCGTCTCAAAGAAATACCTGTCCGCCAGTTCTTTAGCCTCTGCGCCGAGCGCGCGAACCTTGCGAACATGTTCGAAGGTTGCCCTTATCTCCGCCTCATCGGCCTTCGACACCCAGGGCAGCACATGGTTAAGGTTGCCGCTTTCCAAGGCCTGTCGCGCTGCCGTCACCACAGGCCCGTCCACGGTATCACAGTGAGCCGATGCACCTCCTGGACAGGCGAAGCCTGCCAGTCCGGAAAACGCCAAAGTAAATGCAGTCGCCAGCCACAGCTTTCTCATCGCCTTGCCTCCTTGACACTGCTTCATATCAAGTATTCGATGGTGCCTTTGCTCAGAACCCCCCGCCGCCTCCGCCGCCGAAGCCTCCGCCACTGAATCCGCCTCCACCGCCGAAGCCGGACCCGCCGGAACTGCGGGGAGAAGAGGCCATCGCCGCGGTGGTGTGGGTTGACATCTGCCCTAGATCAGAGACGAATGAGCCGGCATGGAAGGTCCGGAATCCGCCTCCGTGATACCATTCCGGCGGCTCTTGGCAGATATCCGCAAAGGCCTTCGCCCAGTTGCTCTCCACCCCCAGGGCCATCGCATAGGGCAGCAACTTTTCGAACATCTCCGGGGTCTTAACTATCCGCTCGAAGCGGTCGGATTCCACCTTGTCCAGAAACTCCTCAAGACCAAGCACATGCTCCAGGGCGCGGGTGCCCCTGTGAGTCCGCGCCGGCATGAACCAGCCGAAGACACCGACCGTGCCCGCGCTGAGGATGCCGGCGACCACAAAGGATACCGGCGCCAACCCGATCTGTATTCCCAATCCGGTGGCAATGAACACGAGCACGGCGACCGCCACGGCCCCGCCCAGGTAGCCTTGTTTCACCTTGTCCGGTCTTTGCAGGTAGTGGTGCTGCTTCAACAGCCGTTCATAGATGCAGTCGCGGATCGTCGGAATATGCTTGTAGAACTTATTCTGCAATTCTTCGAGAGTGACCGTTTTGCGATAACCGCTGAGGAAAAGCGCGCTGAGCATTTCACGCTGATGGGGCCTCAGATCAGCCCACTCCTCTTCCTCCTTGCGCAAATGGAAGGTGTACTCCACCTTCTTCAGGAACTCCATGCCGCTCCAGTGTTCCTTGGGCTTGCTTTCAATCGTGACATAGCCCTGCACCGCCAGTTCCACCAGAGTGGAGATGATGTCACGCATGTTCACCGAGTTATCCGCCAGAGTGCCCACCTCCGCAGGGGTCATATCCGGGGGCGGCTCATATTGTGCGGCGATAGGCCGCAAGCGTGGATCTCGTCCCCGTGTTCGCCAGAGGTTGAACATGATGATAAATACGATAAGGGGGATAATGAAGATCCAGTTGGCGCGCAAGAAGTAGCCGGCCCGCGTTAGAATATCGGGCCGATGAACCACACCGGGATCCCACGCCGCGGCCAGGGTCAATCCTTCGCGAAAGTTGAGCATCCGCAAGGTCTCGCAGTAGACGTCATTGTCGCCGATTTCTACCTCCGCAGCCTTCTCTCTGGAACCATACCCTCCGGTGAAGGCCACCGCGCGCAGTCCGGTTACTTCTTTCGGAAACGTGAAGTCGGCGCTTGCGAATTGAATGGGGACCTCCCACTCATCTCCTGTCACATTCCAATAGAGTTCATCATATGTTCCGAAATACTTGAGCGCGTTCGGCACCCGATAGTGAAGCACCACTGTCCGAGTGGCGTTTACAGCGCCGGGAACCCAAATCTTGAACTTCTGATAATGGCGCTGGCGCCGGCTCTTGTATTTGAGCGGATTGCCCGCGCCGTCGGTGATGCTTTGCATATCGAGGAAGAGCTTGTAGTTGAAGCCCTGTGATGTGCGGTAGTGAATGGGGATGGTGCGGTAGATGCCGTTCCATGAGCCGGTGAACTGGGGACGGATGGTTTCGGTCACATCAATCGTGCCGTTATCCAAGACAACGACATCTACATGAAAACTCTTGATGACCAGCGATCTTGCATGTACCGCTGTCGCGCTTAACAGCGCAATCAGCAGTACCGGAAGCAAGCGCCGCAGCATCATTCCGAGCCTCCCTCCTCACCGGTGATGGCGCCGAAATCCACCCGCGGCACTTCACGCGCCTCGGCCTCTGTCTCGAAGAATTCCCGCGGCTTAAAGCCGAAGGCATTGGCGACAAGGTTGGAAGGGAATTGGGCGACCTTAATGTTCAAATCACGCACCACGGCATTGTAGTAGCGGCGGGCGTTTTGGATGGCATCCTCCAGTTGGTTGAGGGAGCCTTGAAGTTCAGTGAAATTCTCCACCGCTCGCAGCTGTGGATAGGCCTCGGCCACAGCGAACAATGACTTAAGCGCTTGGGTGAGGAAGCCCTCCGCGGCGCCCTTGGCCGCGGGCCCCTGCGCGGCCATAGCGCGGGTGCGGGCATCAGTCACCGCCTCCAGTGTTTTCCGCTCATGCCCCGCATACCCCTTAACCGTCTCCACCAGATTGGGGATCAGGTTATAGCGTCGCTTGAGTTGGACATCGATATCCGCCCAGGCATTGTCACACTGCACCCGCAGACGAACCAGGGCGTTATAGATAACGATGACCGAAAAAATCAGAAGAGCAAGGATACCCAGTACCCACAACATGGCACAGCCTCCTTTCGACCGCAAGCATACGAAACGATGTGAAGGGTGTCAATCACTCCTTCTTGACGGCGTATTCCTAGACCTTACTATCTTGACTCATGTGTTGTCCGGTAAATCAACAGAGGTAGATCATCTGTCGCTGCATCTGAGACAAGGCGAACCTCCTCTCGCCCCGCCGGAGTTGTCAGCATCTCGGCCCTAGGATCTTGAGATGTTGCGAAGAG
>JABAOC010009597.1_pt3 | contig 34245 bp, 32 predicted proteins | sample 7062161 | NCBI WGS metagenome assembly JABAOC01 (sample SAMN14538625, study PRJNA623070) | marine sediment metagenome | biome: marine biome [ENVO:00000428]; feature: marine pelagic biome [ENVO:01000023]; material: deep marine sediment [ENVO:00002113] | place: India: Gulf of Khambhat ... | reverse complement strand
ATATGTTTGACTTCTGGAGTTTTCTGTCTCACGCGTGCCATGACCTGTTGCTGTCACGACGGATATCAAAACAAGGCTGCATACAAAAACCACCAGCGCAGAATTATCATGCTTGCCCATGATACATCAAAGAATCAATAATAGAGGTCCCAATTTATCCTTTATGGAACTCTTGCCTACTCCCTCATCACACTTCATCGTTCAAACAAGACAGGGTGGCAATCACTGCGTCGATTGGTGTCCACCAATGTGGTGGTCGCTGTTCTGAGAAGGAATGAAACTAACACTTGCTGAAGAGAAGACTCTAGAAGCAACAATTGGCCAGGTTCGTCGGGGAGAGAAGTGCACGCGCTGCAAGAAGCCACTTGATACTCAAAGCTCTCTCTCACAGAATCTTTAAGAGGGATTCGTCTGCTTTAACAGCAATATGGTTGGTTCTATGGTCGTCCAAGTTATTTCAATTCGCAATCTACCCATATTCCGTGAAGGAGATGACCTGGCTGCTATACTCTGCAACGCAGCAAGCAAACAAGGAACTCCGATTCAGAACAATGATGTAATAGTGGTTACTCATGTGGTCGTCTCACGTGTGGAAGGCCAAGTCGTTGACCTGGACAGCGTGAAACCTTCAGCCTTCGCTCAGTCTATTGCTTCAAGATCCGACAAGGATCCAGCCCTCGTTGAAGTCGTACTGCGCCAAGCAGAAAGCATCATTCGAATGCGAGATGGAAGTCTCATCACCCGGACCCAACATGGTTTGATCTGCGCCAACTCTGGAGTTGACAAGAGCAATGTTCCTGGCACCAGAAACGTCGCACTACTTCCGGAAGACCCAGACTCGTCCGCCAGACGAATCCGAAGAGGTATTCAAAAATGTGCTAGAAAGACTGTGGCTGTGATTGTATCCGATACTCATGGACGACCTCTAAGAGATGGAGAAATCAACGTGGCCATAGGAGTTGCAGGCCTGACGCCTATAAGAGATCGAAGAGGAGGCAAAGATCTGTTTGGGTACATTTTAAGAGCGAAGCGGACTGCCGTCGCGGACGAGCTAGCTTCTGCAGCAGAACTCGTCATCGGACAAGCTGACGAGGCGATTCCAGCGGCAATCATAAGAGGCTACACATTTCAGAGGTCTGACACAGCATCCGCAAAAGACATCCTGAGACCTCTGGAAAAGGAGCTGTTTCTCTAGACGGATGCTGATTCGTCCACATGTGTCTCAGTTGCGTTCAAAAGCTGTTCAATATCCTGTTTGCTGTGAGCATTGCTCAAAGCTCCATTCTTGCCCGGAAGGAAGAAGACCCCATTTGCGATGAGCGCCTTATGGTATTCGTCAAGCTTGCTCTTGTCAGCCTTGGATGCAGTTTCCGCGTTCTTTACCTCTTCATTAGTGAAATGCACTTGAAAGAGCGATCCAGCAGAAGTTACTTTGGCTTCAACCTTTGCCTCGACAAATACGCTTTCAAGTCCATGTCGAACAAGATCTCCGTCTCGGTTTAGTTTCTGGATGATTGACCCATCTTCCAGAGATCTTAGCATCTCTAAACCTGCAGTCAAGCTAGTCGGGTTCGCAGTGAAAGTTCCACCTTGAAAGGAGAACCTCGGCCTTTGATAAAGCAGGGGATTCATTCTTTCCATGATTTCCCTCTGGCCTGCAATCGCACCTATTGGAAATCCTCCTCCCAAGATCTTGCCAAAGATAGCTATATCGGGTGTAATCCCGTAGTATTCTTGACCGCCTCCAGGGGCTAGTCGAAAACCAGTGATTATTTCGTCGAAAATCAGCAGCGCACCGGTCTGATCGGATAGTTCTCTCAAACCTTTCAAGAATTCTTTTTCTGCTGGGATACATCCTCCGGCACCTAGAACAGGTTCAACTAGAATAGCGGCAACATCTTGGCCTCGGACAAGTTCATCTGTTTGATCAAGATCGTTGAATGCACTGACAAGAGTGTGCTTCACAACATCTCCGTTGATTCCGTTTGATTCAGGCACGTCAAACGGAGGGCTCACTGCTAGATGCAACGCATCGTATCCCCCGTGCCATCCACCTGCAAACTTTAGGATTTTGCGTCTACCGGTACATGCACGCCCAAGTCTGATGGCATACATGGCGGCCTCTGTACCTGAGCAACTGAAACGGACCATCTCGGCACATGGCACTAACTGGACGATTTTCTCCGCGAGAGCTACTTCAAGTTCATGGCAGACTCCATAGTGTGTTCCATGTTCAATCTGCTTTTTGACAGCTTCCACAATGTTGTGCGGGCTGTGGCCCAAAATGTGAGTGTAGTGACCCATCCAGAAGTCAACATATGAGTTGCCGTCGACGTCTCTTATTCTGGAACCTTTGGCCCAGTTGATGTAGAGCGGATAAGGCGGAAAGTATCGGATGAAATACGAAACTCCCGCGGGTAGAACTCTTCCTGCGCGCTGATAAACGGCCCTGGATCCAGGAGTCTTCAAAGTGTAGTCCTTTGTCAATCTAGGTCAACGGTTTGTATACGTTCGAAAGCAAATATTAACTTGAATTCGACTGGTTTTAAAGGTGGAGCCAAGCCCGTTCGGATAAAGTAGTGAATCGATGTACTGGAAGCTTAGACAGTGAATGCAGAACGAGAAGTCCTCAGCACCATTCTTCAGCTAACCCGGACTGGCCCAGTTGATTGTGAGTTGATCTACAAGACTACAAAGGTGTCAAGTGCGATTGCACTGGCGATTCTTAGGAACCTATCTGAGAAAGGGTTTGTTAGTCTGCATGGACGACTTGTAGATGTTTCTTTGCACCAACGTGTTGAAATTGGAGTTCGGGCTGTGAAAATGGGAGCGGATTTTGAGAGCATCTGCAGACTGCTTGAGTGGAGAGAATTTGAAGGGATCGCTAGGGGCGCTTTTGAAGCCTTTGGCTATCGAGTCGTGCGGAATCTTATGTTCAAAGGTGCAAATGACAGGCGTGGACAGATTGATCTCTTGGCGTGCAAGAAGCCTCTCATTGCGTCGATCGATTGTAAGTGTTGGAAACGCAATTGGACAAGGGCATCAATCACCAAAGTTGTCGATGAGCAGATTCAGAGAACTCAAATGTTTGCGCGTATGCTACCTCCGCATTACCACAAGATTGGACTAGATGGCTGGAACCAAATGACTGTAATTCCGATTGTTTTGGCTCTACTTGAGGGTCCTTTCAAATTTCACCATGGGACTCCGATCGTGCCAATTCTGCAACTCCAGTCATTTATAAATGAAATGCCTGCCCACATAGAGGAATTGACACATTTCAATGAAAAGCTGAGATCTGCCGACAAGAAAATTACTGAATACTAGCAAGATAGTTCACAAATCATGTGACCGCGGTGCATTTAACCATAAAACACGCAAAAAAAGACAAGACAACACGGGGGATTATGTAGCGATATGACTTGCCAACTATCCTGAAAAGCTTGAGTTTTTAAGCAGTCTTTCTTGCAAGGAGAATTAGCCGCGGCGTCTTCTCAGTGAACTTCTGTTTGCTGTCATAACCACCATAGGCCGCATCTATTCGCATTCCAATCTTGTCAAGCATTGATCGCATTTGCTGGTAACTATAAAGTCTCAGATCGTGGTGGAAGATTCTCTGTCTTCCAGTCTTCTTATCTATCAACATCCATCTAGAGTGCAGTCTTGATTGTTCAGTATCAAGACATCGCTTTTCCAGCATGAAAAAGCCTGGAAATTCCCCCCAGTCTTTCTTCTTGAACACCTCAATAAGGTGTTCTCTGTTGGCCACATCAATCAGAAACTGTCCATCTTGCTTAAGGATTGCTGCAACTTCATTCATGCTCTTGAGATCTTCTTCTACCGAAGGCAGGTAGCCATAACTCGTGAACATGCTAATTGCAGCTGCAAAACGCCCCCTTCGAAAGGGGAGATGACGCATTTCTCCTCTGACAAAGGAGACCGCCGAGTTCTGGTCTCTTTGTCTTTTCTTTGCTATTCTGAGAAGTTTCGCAGATACATCAAGTCCAACTATGTTCATTCCTCTACTGGTGAGTGAGATTGAATGACGCCCAGTACCGCAGCAAAGATCCAGAATCAGACCGTCTGATCCAATAAGCTCGGCAATGAAGTCTGTTTCTTCTTCAGTGGGTCGTGCATCAGCTATTGCAGCCCAGAATTCATCTAACTTGTCAAAGAGGAACCCAGCACCTTGATCACTCATACACATGTATCCCCCGTCCGTCTGTATTCTCGAAGTCCAGAAGGCTCGCTCATGCGTTCACGCAACGCCAAACAGTGGATCTACAGATTCTTGTTTGACTACACGGTTATCGACACTCAAAAATAAAGCCATCACTGCAATTATCACATTGATGCTTTGCAGTTTACAGACGTGTGACACGGCTGCAAAACAAGGACAACCCAAGTCGTTGCCAGCACAGGCTCGAGCTGAAAAAATTCACCGTCTTTTGCTATCTCTTCATAGATGTATTGGAGGAAAGAACGATTTTTAGCAGGTTAGGGTAGGGTATTTCAAGTAAAAGTTGAAGTTTTATTCTTCCCGTTAATGCGTGGCAACAATCGGACGCTGGATATTGCATATTGGCGAACTTCCAGTTGTTGCGAGATCGCGCTATATGAGTGTGTCTTGGATATGCTTTTGTATTCGTCGGAAATCTCCATGATTGCGTGGTTGTTGGACCACGTGCTTCCAAAGCGCCGAGTTCACGCAATGGGAGTATGTGAGTAAAGCTTGATTTGTGGTTATTCTTTAATAAAGGCCGATAATCGTATGGTTAACAAAAGTAATAGTTTTGTTAACAAACCTTATATCGGGTCTGAAACACGTATGTGTTGACGGTATATGCCCCAGGTAAAGGCACAATGGAAGGAAGAAGAGCACATAATCCGAGATAATGATATGGACAACATGTTGGAATTGCTCGAAAGCTGCAGAAGGTCAAACTCACCACTCGAGTATCGATACTTTGACAAGGATGGGCATCAACGTGTTAAACATCTTAAAGTAGACTACGACATGGTGAAGTGCATGTTGTGTTTGCTCTACGTTTTCGGACGAAGACTTACCGGAATTCTGAAGCTCAGGCGATCAGATTTCTGGACGAAGCGAGGATACCTCTACGTCCGTTTCACGGTTCTGAAGAAGTCACGTCGGGTTGAGGGTTTGAAGCCCAAGACCCGAGTGAAACGGGTGAACATCAAGAAGCAGACGAAATACGTTCAGCATATCACAGCATATGTTTCGCGGCTACGGACCGAAAGTACACCTCTATTTCCAGGATATAGCCAACCTCATACAAAGACAGTGAAGCGAAAAGATCCAGCTGGAAGAGTACTCAACGTTTACAAGTATGAAGTGGCCACCGAAGGGATAATGAGCCGACAGCAGGCCTACAAGATCATCAAGGCTATCAATCCACATGTCTATCCTCACTGGTTTAGACACAGTCTAGCCACACAACTAGCCGAGGAGGGGATAGATCAGTGGCAACTAATGAACTGGTTTGATTGGGACCGTTTCGCCACTGCAAAACGGTACGTGACTGGAACTGCTGCGATGACCAGGGACATCTCAAATCGTGAGGTCGGCTAATGGCAGAGTCTGTGCCTCACGATATGTGGTTGGATTGGTGATGTATCTGCACAGTGGTGTACCGCAAGCACCANNCTTCCAATATTCATATAAATAACTCTAGCTTCTGGGCTTTAACGCCTACCCTTTTTCGGAAGAAACACGAGTATCCATGGAATGTGCTAGGAAGATACGCTATTCCAGATGATTAGGTTTGATTGCGGAGCCAGGATATCACCATCCGAGCCCTAGTTTAGTGCCCACAGCGAATGCCGGATACAGAAGCATACCCCTGCTCGATGGGCGCGACGTTCTATTGATTTTCCAGAGTCCATGTTATAACCACTGGCATTGTGCGCAGATACCATTTTATTGCAGTGAAAAACATTGTGTCTGTTGTGAGGCTGCTGCTCTCTGAAAGTCGTCAATGAGGAAACAAAGTTTTCCACTAAAGGCGAAATCGATTTCGTAGACCTTACTCAGAAGGTCCAAGCCATAGTTTCAAGAACTCAAATAAGGACGGGTCTGGCTCATGTTTTTGCCCCTCATGCAACAGGAATCATTGTGCTGACGGAACATGACTGGAATCTTCTCGAGGACATCAAGCGACTAATTCAAACGCTGTTTCCTAGAGATGGGAAGTATCAGCATCCATCAAATGCCCACTCTCATCTTCGTTCAATGTTTCTCCCGCCAGACAGGACTCTACCCATAATGAACGGCAGGCTGGCTTTAGGTACTTGGCAGTCGATCCTCTTTGTAGAAACTGATGTGCATCCAAGGCAAAGGACCGTCATAGTTCAGATCATTGGAGAATAACTATTTCCTGGATCTCCTCCACGTTACGTGTTCAGTTCGAGTGACGCTGCCACATGGGTTCACAACCGGAATGCAGGCGGTTTTAGTCAGTGATGTCGAAATCTGGCATGAGCATCGTGAGTGTTAACATAGAACAAGCTAAACTGAACAGCTCGAAATGGATTCGATCGCCTTGCAGACTCTAGGAACAGGTTGTCTCCATAGCTCACGAAGATGCAAGAGGCGGATTGCCATCAAATCGTTTACTGCATTCATTGCGCAGGGGTGTTGTCAGCATGTAGAAACAGAATGGTCTCTGCAATGACTATATATAATTCGAGAAGATTCGTGCGTTCGCGATGGTTATGTGTGTGAAATGGCTAGTTCTGCATTTGCCAGATTATCTTAACGTAGTCCTTGATAAGCTGCTTTTTCTGCTGCACATCTTCGCTAGAATCTATTCGTCGTCGCAACCGAAATGCACGACGTTTCAGCGTTTCAATTTTCAAAAGACGTCACCTTTAATGGTATCAGACCAGTCTGAAGGTACTTGGTATTTTATAAGGTTTGTGTAGTGAAGTGGCATAACTAATGGAATTGGATGGCTGCTTGTTGACTTTCGGGCACATACAGGAACTCCTGACGAAAGTGAGGAAGTTTCTGGCTATACTCGAAGTTGTAGTTTGCGTGCTATGATGACTCGCATAATCTCACTTGTGCCAGCAGCAGCGATGGTTTCCAATGAGTCGAGTAAGAGGTTTATCGCTCTCGCCTCCTTCAGAGTCCCACAGGCTCCTTGTATCTGAACAGCTTTAGTCGCTGTTCGGCGGGCAACTTCTGCCGTAAAAAGCTTCGCTCGTGCGATCTCCTTTGTTATTTGCCTTCCGTTCTTGCCACAGTCCAAGAGCCAAGCAGCGTAGTATGCGAGCCACCGAGCGGCTTCGATTTCTACGTCCATATCTGCGAGCATTGTCTGAATTCCTCCAAGTTGAAATATGGGGCTTCCATAAAGCTTTCTCTCACGGGCGAATTTCAGCGAGTGCTGGAGCGCAGCACCTGCAATTCCAAGTGCAACTCCAGCGTTGCCGAATCTTCCAATCTCAGAAATCGCCGTGAGTGCAGCTTTCAGTCCATCTCCTTCTTTGCCAACTAGGTTCCCTTCCGGTATTCTGCAATCTTCAAAAAACAGTTCATTTATTTCCATGCTACGAAATCCCATGTGCCTTTCTCTAGCTCCTACTGCAAAGCCTGGCGTTCCTCTTTCTACGACAAACATGCTCAGATTCTTCTCGTTTCCCGTCTTCGCTAGCAAAACACAGGTGTCTGCAATACTGCCATTCGTGATGAAACATTTGCTTCCTGTTATGACATACTCTTTGCCGTCGCGTCTGGCTGACGTTCTGATTGCACCGAGATCACAACCCCCAGTTGGCTCTGTTACAGCCATACACATGATTTTTTCACCTCTGACTCCTGAAGGGATGTGCTTGAGTTTCTGGACTTCGTTTCCGAAGTGTAGAATGACCCAGAGACCCAATGGGGTTGCCTGAAGAAAGAGTCCCATGGAGGGATATGCCTTGGAAACTTCCTCAATTGCAATCAGCCGTGCAATGTGGCCCATATTTGAGCCACCATACTTTTCCGGAACCACTATCCCAAGAAGCCCTAGATCTGCCATCTTCATAGCAACATCCCGGGGGAAAACACCTTTGTGGTTGATCTCCAAAGCTTTTGGTTCTAGTTCCTTTTGAGCGAAATCCCGAATCGTTGCTCTGAGCAGTTTCTGTTCGGAGCTAAGGTTGAAATCCAAAGCAATCTCCCGGCGTCGGTTGGCGGATTCTGATAAGTGCAATTACCTTTATATAAAGAGCTATTGGACGCTGATAGCTTCTCATTGCAGGCTGAGATACCGTCACCTCCAGATGCATAGGCAGCAACGGAACCGACATCTGCGCAGCTCGTCTTCGTTGTTGGATGAACTCAACATTTATATCCTGATGCCAGTTGCTTGTGGTTCCTCTATAGTGAAAAGTGAGATTCTTGGGGCCAACTGACCTGCTCAGGCGCGAGTTCTCGTTCATCACAGGCAACTATCGGATTCTTGTGATAAGCTGGATCATAATGGACATTGCCATGGAAATGCCAAATCCGAACTTCCAGAAGTATGTCGTAGAAACTCTACACGGACCTGATATGGCGCTTGGACTGATCGGCCTTGCGAACTTCTTAGCAATGGCTGCTGTCGCGTTTCCTGGCGGTTATCTTGCAGACAAATATGGAAGACGATGGCTTATCACTACAATGACGTTTGGGATGGCCTTGTCGTGGCTGTTCTTCGCCTTCGCTCCCTCTTGGCATTTTGTCTTGCTGGGCTCCATCATAAGTAGTCTGTGTCTCATTTATCAACCAGCGTTATTCGCGATGGTTCAAGATTCTCTTCCGCCTGAACGTAGAGGGATGGGCTCATCAATCATCCAACTCATACACGGGACCTTCAATACCCCAGGACCATTGATTGCAGGGTTTCTGCTGTGGCAATTTGGGCTAGAATGGAGTATGCGCATCATCTATCTTCTCATGACAACCCTGTACGTAACCGCCGCATTGTGGCGACTCAGACTCAAAGAGACAGTGTCAAATGCAGAACCTATTCGGTTCAGCTACTTCATCTCCTCGTATCCTAGAGCAATACGCGACAGCCTCCAGGTGTGGAAAAAAGTGCCGCGCGCAATGTTTTGGTTGATGATCGTTCAGACATTGGTAACCTTTGGAATGTCTCTAACTCAGGTGATCAATCAAATTTATGCAATAGATATACTGGGAATCAGCTTGGAACAGTGGTGGCTTGTTTTCATTCCACTCTTGTTGACAACAGTGGTGGTTTCAATCCCTATCGGCAAGACGGTTGATTTCTTTGGAAGGAAGACTCCACTAGTTCTCGGAGTGTGTGTGTTTGGAGTATCCCAGTTGATATTTGCCTATGGGAACTTTCTAGCGATAATCATATCAATGATCCTCCTTGGAATCGGGCAATTACTCGTTATGTCCTCAGCAATGGCTCTCGCAACAGATCTGGTTGACCCAGCAAACCGGGGGAAAATTGTTGGATTCAGAAACTTCATCCGATACATTGTCATGGCTTTTGGCATGCTACTTGGCAACTACTTCTACGTAGCAGGAAGAAGCATAAATTTTCCTCAGCTGCCATTCTATCTAGCACTTGGATGCATACTCTCGACCAGCCTGATTGTTCTGTTCTTGATACATGAACCTAGTGAGCGCATGGGTCAGGTTAACAACCATTCTGGATAGCAGTGCTACTTCACTCGCGGGACCATTGATGTGATTCAATTCAAGAATCTTGCGAGTTCAGCAATGTGTCCACACTCGAAATCAGGTTGAAAATGCTGATCCTTGGCATTAAGAGTCGTGAGATAGCCTTGACGCACGAGCACGGTCTTCAGACCAACGTTTCGCGCTCCTTCCAGGTCACTTATCTCATCTGCCACAAAGATGCAAACGTGTGGTTCAAGTTCCAGTTGGGCAAGAGCTTCAAGGTAGATGCGCTTCTCCGGTTTTCTAACTCCTACCTCATAGGACAGAATTACTGCTTCAAAGTAGTCTCTGATTCCGAGAGCGTCTATTACGTCAGCGGTGCCAATGGCGCAGTTGGAAACCAATGCAAGCTGACATTTCCCCTGCAAATCAGAGAGAACTTTTGGCACTCCGTCATATAGCTTGAAGATAGTTGCAGAGTGGTGGCTTCGAACTTCTTCCAGTTCTTCTATGAATTCTCTCGACATCTGGTCTATCTGTAGATTACGGAGAAAATCTCTCCAAAACTCGTGAATAGTCAGAAACTCACCTTTTGTGCTGCCTCCCAGAGAGGCTAGAAGTGCTGTGCTCACTTGGTTAAGTTCTTTCGGATATCCCTTTTTTCTCAGCAGAGTGTGAAGGTTCCGTTCATATCTTCTGTTTGCGTTCTTGTCCAAATGTGCCAACGTTTCGCCGAAGTCAATGAGAACGCCGCTTAACCTCAAACCATTCCCTTTCATTCTTCCACTCCACTCTTCACGTTATGCACATCAGATTTCTCTCAGTTATTAGTGCTTTATTAGTGCTTTCCACATTGGATGCGATCTCCAGTTGTTCACGTGACGCCCCACTGGACAAAAGCCATAAGTTCTCCTGTAAGATGATATGAAGGAGAATGGAATTCATCGGTGATTCCGTCAGATAGGATTCAGTGAAAGTATGTCAATGAATAGAATAGATGTAGCTCATGGGGGACCTGGATGGCTTCCGCGATCTACAAGTCTCAGGCAGGAAATCGATGGCATTTGGGGGGACTGTGGAGTTTCCACTGAATGGTCAACGCTGAAGGCAGTTTTACTGCATCGACCAGGACAGGAAATTGAACGCATCACGAACGCCGACAAGGTGCTGATGAAATCTGTTCCTAATCCAGCCATCGCACGTCAGCAGCATGATGCTCTTGCCAGCGCTTACCGGAAGAACCACATCCAGATTTCATACGTGGATCCCTCAGGGGTTCCTCCGCCTAACCAAATGTTCGTTGCCGATCTACTGTTCATGACACCTGAAGGCGCGATTCTTGCACGTCCAGCTTCTACAGTTCGAGCTGGAGAGGAGCGGTTTGCAGCTCAGAAGTTGAGCAATCTCGGCATACCCATCCTTCGCTGTGTCAGAGGAAATGGAGTCTTTGAAGGCGCAGATGCCCTGTGGATCAATGCTGAGACCGTGATGATTGGGACTGGCTTGCGCACAAACATTGATGGAGCAAACCAAGTGTCCACTCTTCTCAGCGAGATGGATGTCAATGTTGTGCGAGTCACTCTCCCCCCTGAAACCATGCACTTGATGGGAGTGCTTCGTTTTGTAGATAAAGACCATGCGATTTGCTGGGAACGCAAGATTCCTCATGAAGCGATTCGCGAGCTGAAACAGTACGGCTTCACAGTTTCTCTCATTCCAAATGACCATGAAGCTCTTGAAGGGATGGCCCTAAACTTTGTAACACTAGGCCGAAACAGAATCTTAATGCCTCTAAACAATCCTGAAACTCAGGTATTCTATGAAAGCCAAGGTATCACATGTCTAACAACTGATGTGCATGAACTCCATAAGGCTGCAGGAGGAATCGGCTGCCTTACGGGTATACTGAAACGGGATTAGCCAAACGTTATCAACACTATAAAGAAACACTATCTCACGTTGACAGAACGCTCCCAACGAATCCGAGAGATTAGAGAAAGGATTGGGGAGTACGCTCAACAATTCAACGGATGCCAAACAGAAGAGAAGGCAGGTGCATGTTCAACGAAATGAATACTCCGCGCGCATCGCGCGCGGTGCTGCTGTTTCCTTCGCACAAAGAAAATGATTGGAATACTTATGGCGGCAGAACCAAGACCAACATAGATTGCAGAGTGCCAAATGCTGGAATCCGAGTCTCCCACTCTTTCAATAGTCAAAGCGTAGGAGTTGGTCAATTCCACATTTCCAGCAAGGTCGCAGCTTCTGTAGTAGATGGAGATTTGTCCCTCTGCGGAAACAATGAAGGGTACGGAATACGTTGTCCACGTGACTGCGTCAAAGCTGTATTCCGTGAAATCGAGACCAGATAGATTGTCGATAGCTGTAAGAGCAATTGCAACAGTTGAGGTATACACGCCGGATGTATCTTTCTTGCCACTAATCGCTATTTCAGTCACTGGAGGAGTAGAATCTCCTGTAGTGATGAGATTTATTATGTCCGTAAATGTCTCTGAAACTAAGCCGGCGTTGTCACGTGCCTGAACGTAGATTGTTTTGTTTCCTGCGCCTGTTTCCAAAATCCAAGATTTAATGCTTGTCACAGGCTCCCATGGAGACCAAAAGAGACCAGTGTTGGAGAAGCGTATGTCCGATGGTCCAGAAGGAACACCCCAAATATAGCCAGATGGAGGAGGCGTAGTCGGCCCGGAAGCTTCATCAACCACAGATAATGTCAACGCAACTACGTTCGTGAATGTATCTGCAGCATCTTCGTTTATGAAGACGGAACCTGTTGGTGGCGTCTTGTCTAAATCTACTGCCGTGAACCTTGTCTCTCCTACAAAACCGGCTGTGTCGTCTCGTACTCTGTAGTAGATTGCGGTTTGACCTTCTTCAAAAATTATGAAGGGTTCAGTGAAAGTCACCCATCCTTGATTATAAAGAGCGTATTCAGCAGTGAGCGAATCAGAATCGTCTCCTGTCGCATAGAGCGAGACTTCGACATCCGTTGTATACCAACCGTTGTCCCCGAGTGTACCGCTCAGACTGATGATAGCCTGAGGTTGAATATAATCTACGGGTTGAGCAGGTCGCGGAGAACCTATCGTTGCAGTCATGTGACTGTACTTCAGTTCACGGTTTGCTAGCATTTCGCCCGATTCGAGTCTCTCAATTGATGAGGATGCTGAATCCATCTCCTGTTCAGAAAAGCTGCTGAAGACACCAGACGCTGCAGCAACGAGTATAAGAGTCACTAGAAAAGCGGCAACTGCAGCAGCAGGTAGTAGTCGTCTCCACATTGAAACTGGTCTCTTACACAGTTGATGCAATTTCATGAGAAGTTACATAGCCTTCAAGATAGTAGAATTCTCGTTGGAACATATAAGGGCATATGGATTAAACCCACTAGAATAACTGTCAAAGAAGGCTTGATTACTTGCAGCGAGCGTTGGACAAGATACTTTATCAGCATAATCCGCACAACTGCTCCTGTAGGGTTTCTAGGCAGGATAGCCTACAAAAAAGGGGGAGAGAAGCGCGTACGCACACCTACTGATGAAGTCTACTTGGGAGGCTTCCCTTTTGGTGGTGGCACAGGCGCTGGGACTGCTGGATTGATCGTCATTGTAACTTCCATAGGGCGCATCATTTCGTTGTCTTCGTGATCTAAGATATGGCAGTGATACACATAGCCTGGTGCTGGGGTTGGGTCGAAGGGATAGGGATTGACACCTGGCGTGGGAGCACCGACTCCACTTATCGGGGCTTCGACGGGAGCGAACCGCAGTCTCATCCGAGTTAGTTCGCCGGGATGCATCATTACCGTATCTTTCCAACCGTGTTCGTTTGGAGGTGAGGCTTTTGCTTTTCCTTTGATGTAGTTCCAGACATTCGGAACGTTTACAGTCGGTGCGGTAAATGGCAAGGTTCCTCCATTGAGGGCCAACCAGTCCGGATAGTAGGCACCTACATCAAATCTTTGCCGATCTATCACCTGGAACTGTACTAAGTGTGTATGAATCGGGTGTGAGTCAGCCGTTGGGTTGAAGACCCACCATTCTTCAATGTCTCCGATGGTTGCTACTTCATACGCCATGGTGAGCCATTGTTGACCATCCACAAGGAGCTCCAATGGAACATCAGTGATAGGATCAAGAACCTCTACCAAAGTGAGGATGCGGGTTACTCTTGCAGCAGGCAACGTGGGGAACATTGGGAGCGTGGGATTGAGCGGGACAGGTAATGTTGGAGCTGCGGGTCCAGGATTCCCAACTACTGTGAACTGCATGAGTTGACCTACTGTCTTGGGATTTGGAGTCAAACCAGCGGGGAAGTTTTCTTTCGCAGTGTTCCTCAAGATTACTGTGGTGCCAGGTGCCAGGCCAGAGAAATCCACCAAGATCTCAGCTCGCTCTCCTGGAGCAATGGTCAACTCAGTCAATAGAACTGGGGCTGTCAAGTAGCCGCCATCTGAAGCGATTTGAGTGAAGGGCATAGAAGTCTCTAAGGGAGTGCCTGGGTTTGCATTAAAGTGGATAGTGTAGAAGCGGGCGTTAGATCCATCCAGAAGCCTGAACCGGTATGCTGCTTGGTCAACGTCCATGTTGGGCCAGACTAAACCATTGACCATTATTGTGTCACCGAAGAACTCCGGAATCCAATATGGATGAACTGCTGGTTGCACTCCGAGATTTGGAAAGTTAAAGGATCCGTCAGTCATGAAGCTTCGGTCTTGGAAAACAAGGGGCATATCGTACTTACCAGTTGGTAGCACGAGTCCAGCTGGATCAGCTGGGTCACGTACGAAGTAGAAGCCTGCTAGTCCGGACATAACATTCAAACGTGTAATGCCAAGTGCGTGATCATGATACCACAAGGTGGATGGAGGGTNNCTTGGATTCCACTACTTGTCCACCACGCGTCTGGTCCTCCATCAGATGCTGGTGGAACTTCGCCTCCATGCAAGTGTGTTACCAATGGAACAGGGGATTGAGCACTGGGGTATCCTGGGGGATACGGGTCAAAAGGTGCGTTTGGCATTGGCATCTGATTTGGGTTAGCCCAGTGCAGTGTGGGATCAACAGCAAATTGCAGCGGAGTAGTGATTAGGTTATTCCAGGTCACCCTGATGGGAAGGCCCTTGGTCGTTTCAAACGAAGGACCTGGAGAGTTCGCGACATAGCCGAGAGTAGTACCCGTGACCGCATCTTCAGCTAGTCCACCGTATCCCCAAACCTTTGTCGGACCGAAGCCTGTTGGATTGCCTAGTGCGTCTACCGATGGGAGTATCTGCTGCATTGACTCGACCATGTCAATCGAGTAATCTTGCCTGATTACCGCTACAGAACCGTCAACGACATCCGTTGGTGTGAACACTGGAGGGGGTCCGGTCAGCTGGTTAACGAATTTTGGAACCAACATTGGGTCTAATGGCATTACTGCTTGTGCAACACTGCCAGATTGTAATGGGATCAGTACTTGGGCTGAGACAAGCGTGAGAATCAATGANNCTCATTTTCTTCTTCCTCTCTTTCTTTCCCTGAAAGAAGAGTGTTGTGCTGAAAGATAAGGACGTGTGACTGTTATGCAACAGTCACACGTCTTCAACACGCAGGGTAAAGTATGGAGTTTGTGCACTTAACTTCAAATGGATATTCATTCTAGAACAAGATATCTTCTGGTCACATGTAGCCTCACGAGAAAACTATCAAGACATCGACGAGGATTAGCGTCGTGGAGATTATCATTGCATAGGCGGCGTAGGTTGTCAGTGTTTTGCTGAATCGGGCCTCAACTTTTATCGCTTCATCGTCTGATCCATGGAGCTGTCGAGTTATTAGAGNNGGAACACCTAAGCTAAACCAGAATAGTCCTGTGAAAACAAGTGACAGAGGATGTTGGAAAAATAGGCAGAACGGGCAGTGATGGAATGGGAGTCGAAGCAACCATGGTGTCAATGTTTCAGTCATAGTAATCACGAACACCATCGCAATGGGAATAGTGATTGCCAATGCGTTAAGTCTGGCAACTCTATGATTTGGACTTAAGATCAACGAAGCGACAAAGAGCATGCTATAGGGAAACATGAAGAGAAGTAGAATTGTCTGACCTGAAACACCGCCAATCACCCCAGGTACAAGTCTCGTTCCAACATCAATTGCGCTGGAGCAGCAACTCACCTCAACAGGGGATAATTGTGAAAGGACATAGATTTCAGTTCCAAAATCCACCAGCAGCACTGGGGTAAGTGCTATGAAGAGCGCCATAAGGTTTCTGACCAGAGGGTTCCTTCGACAAGAGGAGTTTACGCGTGCAAGCAAAAGCCAACTCAGGTAGGCGATTGGAAGAACAATCTTGAGGAGCAATGAGGGCCACGACACTTGAGGCAGTGCGTTGAAAACGCCCCATAGACACATGGCTCCAGGGATTAGGGGAACAAAGGATTGCAGGTTCCAGAAATATAGAGGTACAAGGAAGAGGCGAATACCTAGAACAATGACAACCACTGAAAAAGTAAGGTAAAACCCGTGTTCTAGTTCATGTCTTTCTTCATCGTCGCTTCTGTTCCATCTTCTGAAGATGCGGAAAGCGGTCCTCAGGACACCAATAGTTAGAATCAAACCACAGACGGAAAGAAGCAAGTTCATTGCTGCACCGAAAGTCCAAATCAAAGCGACTCAACTCCGGAAATCAGGATACTCGTCCATCGTGGATCTTGAGATGGACCATTGCTTCCTTTATGAGGCTCGTGTCATGAGTTGACACCACCACTGTTCTTCCTTCTCTCTTGAGAATCTTGAAGAGATCGATTATTGCAGATGCTGTCTTCTGATCCACTGAAGCAGTCGGTTCATCTGCGAAGATTATCTCGGGATTTGTGATCAGAGCTCTGGCGATAGCGACTCTCTGCTGTTCTCCTCCAGAGAGATGCGCGACTTTAAAATCGACTCTATCTTCTAACCCTAAACTTTGCATAATTTTAATTGCTTGGCTGCGCCTTTCTGCTTTTGACATTTGCCGGCACAGATTGGGCAATGCAACATTTTCCCATGTGGAGAATTGAGGGAGAAGATTATACTGTTGAAAGATGAAACCGACCTTCTCTTTGCGAATTCTTGTTTGCCAAGCATCAGAGTAGGAGGAGACTTCTTCATCCTCATAGAAGATCTTGCCTCGAGAAGGGTGAGAGAGTAGCGCGAGGAGACTCAGCAGGGTCGTCTTCCCACTTCCTGAAGGCCCAGTTATCAAACAGAAATCGCCTTCTCGAATCTCCAATGTCACATCACTCACAGCCTTCACTTCATTGGGAGTACCATTACCATAGATTTTTGTAAGGTTTCGTGCTGCGATCTTCATTAGCTCCCTCTCAATACGATATCTGGTTCAGTGATTGCTGATTTCCAAGCAGGGATCAACGTTCCAACAAGCAGCGGTATTATGGCAGCTGCGTACAATGATGCAAGACTCGCGAAGCTGATGTAGATCGGTACTGGAAAATCAGGGAATATTGCGGTCCAGCCTAACATGAAATCGCGAATGATTGGTGCTCCCAGGTACAGATCATAGAAAATGGCAAGGCAAATACCAATTGAAGCTGAAATGAAACCCAGTATAAGTGTTTCTAAAAAGCGAATTTCCAGGATGTTGGATGTGCTGAATCCCAGCGTCTTCAAAATTCCCACTTCCCGTTGGGCTTCTGCACTTGCTGAGCTTGCCTGATTCCAAGCCACGAGGATCACTGCTATGAGACAAATGTACCAGAGCACTGAAACGTACCCAGAGCGCAGTCCATAAGTCGAGGCAAATGCGTCTTTCATAGACTCACGAGTGATGACTCGCAAGTCTGGATAAACCTCAGTAATGATGGATGCTATCGTGGGAACTTTGGTTTCGTCATCCACATAGATACATATATCACTGATTGTTTCCGGTGGGAGATCCAGAAAGTCTCTTGAGGTTTCCATGTCGATCAAAATGAGATCTGAGGTAAAGAGTCCGACATCGGATTCAAAGATACCGATCACCGTGAAAGAGTAGAATGCATGGACTTCAGCGATTTGAACTTCATCATTAAGCTCGATATTCAAGGTCTGACCAACGTGAGAACCAATGACAGCGACATTTGTTTCGCCCTGAGAAAAGAACCGACCTGATTCAAGTGTGAATCCTAGCTGCTCAGCGATTGGAGTGATTGAGGGATCAATCCCCATGAGTGTATAGATGCTGTCTTGCAGGTATAGGTAGCCCCACACTCGCGGTACGATTCGATCAACATCTAGGAATCTGCTCAGATATTCCACGTACGTATATGGTATAGGAACGACTCGACCTGCAGCCATATTCTGCACAGTTATGTCTGGAGCAGCTTCAAGGCTCAATTGCGCTTCTCTCAGGAGCCCATCAGAGAGGAAAATGGTTGATCCTAGAACCATAATGGCAATCGTCAGTGACACGATAATGACCACAGTACGGGTCTTGTACGTGAACAAGGATCTAATAGCATATTCAAGGAAATTTGAGTGATCCTGGAATCTGGAGGGTCTGCTCTTCAAGGATGAACAACCTCGATTGTGCAGTTTTCCCCAATATATGTTGCTGCAACTTTTCCACATGATACATGATAGCAGTAGCCCCCAGGTATGTCAGGCAAGCATATCGGCTCGAGGAGAGGATTGCGCGAGGAAAGACATTCAGATGGAATTGAAGGTCCAAGATAGCCCAACACCTCCACGAAGGTTCTGCTATATTTCGGATTGGATTGCCATGAAAGTTCGCTGAATGCTGCATGACCCAAGTTTATTGCAAGGAATATGAGAATTCCAAGTGTAAGGCTCTTTGAGGATGATACGTTTGGAATCTTCACGCTCTCTCATCTCTCTCGTGGCGCACCATTAACATGACTGTGAGAATCATACTCCTACCTGAGTATTGTGCGTGTGTTGAGCACACTTTAGACATTGAACCGATGTTCCATATAGATACCTTGCAGGGGATTCTGTGATACTGTCATGTAACTGCGTGCGTATCTCTTCAGTTGGTAGCTGGGCTCTCAGAGCGTTTGTTCATGAGCTTCCAAGTTATCGGGGCGGCAGCGAGTAGCACAACACCTGTTCCTATCAACACATAGTTCAATGCAGGAATCGATATAGGTTTGTAGCCGACCGTCATAGTTGCTAGCTTGTTATTTCCTATCATCAAGGCTTCCTGCAGTGTCTTCTCTGGGACATCAGTAGCCCATTCATAAGACTGATGTACTGCCTGTGCACAAGCAGCACTGCCGACAAGTTTGTTCTTCATACACATCCCACCTACTAGTACTTTGATGAATTCTTTGTTCCCAGAAAACTCCACATATGAGAGCTGGCTAGCTTCTAGATGCACATCGATATCTTGGTTGCAAGCAAAGCATTGCCCTTGAATCTCAGCATCTTCATAGTATAGCCCAACAACAAACCCACATATGGGGCAACATGCCCAATGTTCTTCCCCATCAGATGAAACCACACGTTCAGTCGATACATCCGTCTTAACCACTTCCATCCCACATGCCTCGCAACGCGCAGTAGTTAATGTGCGGTTCAGAGCCGCAGCAACGCCACCAATAAGAAATATCATGCCAACAACAGCAAGGATGGCCACAATAGATAGACCTTTCAAAACCCTCTCCTCCTTTAAGAGGGAACAGCCCGCAAACAAATATAAGTCTATCTACTGACCTTCCAGCTCACGTATCAAACTCACAAGCAATCCTAGTCACGTGTGACCACCATCTCGCGCTCACAAGCACAATGCGCTGTTTGATCACGAATTAGTATTACATCCTTCGTAAACTGGGGACCACATTCCTGAAATCCTGGTTTCCTCTGTTGGATTTTCAATCGTTTCAACCTGCCCATGCCTCACACCTCCCCCTTTTTTCCTCAGGTTGATTATGCACTAGTGCATAGGCTTAGATGGTGAATATTCCTTTTCTCATGAGAGAAAAGTCAAATATGTCTGCGAGCCGAAGAAGTTTGATGGGATCTTACTTGACACGAGCTGATGGTTCTCGTTTCCACTTGACACCCAACTCTGTAATTATTCTGACAATCTTCATTGACATAACTGGATTTGGCATTGTGATTCCACTCTTGCCATTTTATGCGCAGACTTTTCAAGCAGGCTCTGCTGCACTTGGAGTCCTTGTAGCTTCGTTTGCCATGATGCAATTCGTTTTCGCTCCTTTGTTCGGAAGAGCCTCAGACCGGATTGGTAGAAAGCCAGTTCTCATGCTCTCAATCCTAATCTCCAGCATCAGTTTCATTCTGTTTGCTTTTGCTAGCTCTTTTTTGATATTATTACTTTCCAGGATAATCGCGGGTATGGCGACAGAAACAGCTGTAGCTCAAGCCTACATTGCGGATATCACTGGTGAAGATGAACGTACGAAGGGGATAGGGCAGTTGGGCGCAGCCTTTGGAGTGGGCTTCATTGTTGGGCCAGCACTTGGAGGTCTTCTCAGTATTCAAGGTTATCAGATTCCTGGGTTGGCAGCGGTGGGATTGACACTCTTGAACTTGCTCTTTGTCTTCCTCTTCTTACCTGAGTCAGCCAGCCAGAAAGTCCGATTCAAGAAACCAGAGCGATCCCAGAGAGAAGGCTCACTGTCCCGGCTTATGAGTGTGTTTGCCAAACCGTTGGTGGGACCTACATTTCTGATCTCATTTATGATCACCTTCGCGTTTGCCACAATTCCCGTGGTCGCCCCCTTAGTTGGTGCACTCTTCTTTGGTTTTGGAGCAGTTGAGATGTCTTACATCTTCATCTATATTGGCGTTGTTCAGATTATGCTTCAAGGGGTCTTGGTTGGAACGCTTGCCAAGAAGCTGGGTGAGGAGAAGATGATTGTGCTTGGACCTCTATTGATGACGAGTGGCATGCTAACTATGCCCTTCCTGCGTAGTGTTCTGCCCTTTATTGGATCGATCACTCTTTTGTCAATTGGTATTGGTGTAATGGACACCGCTATTCCTAGTTTCATCTCCAAGAGAACTGCGAAGAACGAACAGGGAAGCATGTTAGGAGTGTCTCAATCAGTCTCGAGCATCGCAAGGGTTCCAGGCCCTATGATAGGAGGGGTTATGTTTGAGCTTGTTGGGATAGTAGCTCCATTCTTGCTCAGTTCAGCGTTGTTGATTGCTGCATTTCTCCTAGGATGCAGGGTCTTCCATGCGTGTGCAACACTCAAACCTCAGACAGCAGGTTGATCTATCGAAGTCAGTGGTTCACCGTGACCTGCAATCCTTGAGGGTTTTGAGAGCTATGCTGAGATCAGCGGTCGGCTCATAGCAGACGAAATTCTTGCAGATATAGATTGTCGGCTTCTTCTTGATGGTTTTCATTTGCTTGGTGAAGGGTGCTACTTCATCGAGACTATTATCGCCTTCGTTTCTGAAGAGAATTGTCTTGTATGGATTGTACGTTTGAGCGAGTCTTTTGAGGATGTGCCTGGTTCGTTGAGAATCTGGATTGCCAACAACGACAATCTCATATGATGGTCCTGTCATCAGGTCGAGAGCAACCTGAAACATTGTGTTTGCTTGCAGAATGTGGGTTGCGTGACTTACAAAACTGTTCGCCAATGCTTGGGCTCTATCTTCATAGGCAGTGTTCCCCGTCATCCGTGCGAGTTTCACCAGGTTCAACAGAGTCACAGAGTTGCCGGATGGAATTGCCCCATCATAAAACTGTTTCCCACGGAGGATGAGTCTCTCTCCATCATCCGGCGTAAAGTAGAAACCTCCAGCTGCGTCATCCCAGAAATGTGTGTTCAGTGTTTCCAGCAGATTCAGCGCCTCTCTCAAGTATTTCAGTTGATACGTAGCTTCATACAGTTCAATTAGGCCCCAGCCATAGAACGCATAGTCATCCAGCGTGCCTGGAATTGCGGCCTCATCATCTACGTACACATGTAATAGTCGTCCTTCACTAGTCTTCAGACGCGAAAGGATGAAGTCAGCAGCACGGGCTGCGGCTCTTCTATGCGTCTCTGAATCCAGAACCTGGGCAGTCCGAGCAAGTGCCGCGATTGTGAGGCCGTTCCAGTCAGTCAAGATCTTTCTATCTTTCATTGGCGCGATTCTCTTCCGCCGTGCTGCGAAGAGTTTCTGCCTAGCAAGCTCTAGATTGTGCTCAAGATCAGAGAGCTTCAGACCTAGTTCAGCAGAGAGCTCTGAGAGTGGCCTCTTCAAATGGAGAATGTTCTGGCCAGTCGTTCTCCCAAGTATTTCATCGCGGTAGTTTCCATCTTTCTGGACACTATAGGCTGCATTAACCTGTACGGCGCGCGCGCTACCTAATACTTGCTTGATGTCAGCGAGAGTCCACAGATAGAATTTGCCCTCTTGTCCTTCTGAATCAGCGTCTTCTGCTGTGTAGAATCCTCCTTTTGAGCTCACCATATCTCTGAGGAGATACTCGAAAATTTCTAAGGTGGTCTTTCTGTATTCCTCTTTTCCTGTAGCCTGGTAGGCCTCTATATAGGTTATTGCCATCAAAGCTTGATCATATAGCATCTTCTCGAAGTGTGGAACAAGCCATTGTGCGTCAGTCGCATATCTGTGAAATCCAAAGCCGACTTGATCGAAGACACCTCCCATCCGCATTTGGGTCAAGGTTTTCTCTACCATGTGCAGCGCTTGCTGTCTGCTTCGCCCTTTCCAATATCTGAGGAGAAACAACAAGTTATGAGGAGAGGGAAATTTCGGATGGGTGCCAAAGCCACCATTCAGTTGATCAAAGCTATCTAGCAGAGCTAAGAAGGCTTCATCGCGACTGGTTTTCGCTGTAGAGAGAGTGAAGTTTGCTTGGTGGGACTTGGCTTCACTCTGCTTTTCAAGGTAATCCATGACGCTCCGTGCAGCAGAGGTGAGGTTTGCTCGGTCCTTCTTCCAGAGATCTGCGATGTTTTCCAGGAGATTCATCAGGCCAACTCGTCCGCTTTTGCTGTGTCTTGGCAAATAAGACCCTGCAAAGAATGGGTGCTTCTCAGGCGTCATAATTATCGTGAGAGGCCATCCACCACTGCCTGTCAATAGCAGACTGGCCTTCATGTAGATGCTATCGATGTCAGGTCGTTCTTCTCTGTCAACCTTGATGGACACAAAATGCCGATTCAGAATCGTCGCAATGCCTTCATCTTCAAAAGATTCTTTTTCCATGACATGGCACCAGTGGCAAGTTGAGTATCCAATGGAGAGAAAGACTGGTTTGTCTTCGTTCAGTGCTCTCGTGAAAGCCTCGTCACTCCACGGATACCAATCGATCGGATTGGTGCTATGTTGTCGCAGATACGGGCTCTTCTCCTGTGCAAGCCTGTTGTACTGGCCAGCTTTTGGCACTCTGTTTCCACCAATGCTTTAATAGAGTACGTGTTTTCATATAAACGACGAAGATGGTCTTGGGAGAGTTGCCTTACCTTGAAAGCGTTTCCTGGATATTTCGTCTTTAGTAGTGTCGAGTTGCTTTCCCTCACTCTTTGCCTGGTCTTGGACATCAGCGAGTATATGGTAGCCGTGTTGGCGGTTCCTGTAATAGGTGATGTGCTTGACGTTGCCGGAATCGTGGCATGTCTCTTGATGTTCCGATGGATTGGAGTTGTGTCCGTGTTCGAGCTTGTGCCAGGTGCAGACATCTTTCCGATTTTCGTCATCACATGGGTTCTTTGGTACTTCTTCGCAAGAAAACGAAGACGAGCGACGCAGCGAACGCGCATTCGTACACTCTGACTGTTGAGGGATAGCTGTGAATAAATGGACACTTTTACTGCTGGTATCCCTGTCAGCTTGTGCAGCTTTTTCCTTCCTCCTTACTTTCTCATTTGTTTCCATCAAACTTGATCATGAAGTTTTCAGAGTACAAGGTACCAGTATGGAGCCTGCACTCGGTGACGGCGACCTGCTGGTTGTCGCAGTCCACACTAAGGCGACACAGGTTGTGGCGGATTATACAACCGGGGATATTATTGTCTTTTCTAAACCAGGGGATCCAGCTGAACTCGTAGCACATAGAGCTGTGGAGAAGTATATTGAAGAAGAAACATGGTATTTTGTCACGAAGGGTGACCACAATCCGAGTGTTGATCACTCGAGAGTTCCTGAAAGTTGCGTATTCGGAAAGATCGTCGCCGTAAACACTGTCCCTGCACTCATGCTTGGGGCATCAGGAGCCTGGTATCTTGTAATCTGTGGTTTCGCTGTGATGAGCATGGGGCTTTTGGCTAAGATAAACTGTACTAGTCGTCGGATTCACCCTACTCCTGTGTGAATCAAAGGACAAAGCTTGTGAACACGCTCAAATTCAGGAGCAGCAGCACACCTTGCACTATACAGAAAACTCCGAGAATGGTTGCTACCGGCTTTGAAGACAGAATCAGCCCAACCAATTTGACCAAGTCTTCGATGAACTTGAACAGGAGATAAGCTAGCAACGCTGGTACGAGGAAAATGGCTAAGTACACCCATGCTGCGGAAACGCCTAGAACTGTTTCAGGTAATGGATATAGGATGAAGACTACGCCTGCGCACAATCCCCCAATCACTACGCCCATCAGAGCTGCCCAGGGAATATCCTTCAACGGTTTCAGCACGAGAGCCAAACCTGTGACTAGCAGAAGGTAAACGGTTCCAGAGTCCCACGCTTGTTCCAACACAACTCCTACAGCAGTCACAATCATCAGGACGCCGACCAGAAAGCCGAAGGCCGACAGTACCTTCACAAGGGCTTCCCCATAAGTTCCTACAACCGGAGCCATCTTAAGAATTGCCCCAATCAACCATGAAGCTGCGGCAATCCCTCCTAGAATTAGAATCACTGGGGCAAAGGGGGCAAACAGCTGGAGATCCATCTTCACCAACGCGCAATAAATATTTCCACCAACGTTTAATCCTTTTCCTTCCATACTTAACGGTCTTTCACCTGAGTATCATCCATCAAGAATGCACAGTCGAGGCTAGCTGAAGTTCAGGAGTTCCTGAGCTGCCGGGCTCTCACGGATCGATGCGCGCGCGTGCGCATGTCGTGGTGCCGATTCTCTATGTTCTGAGGAATTCAATAGTGAGCTCTAAAAAGACCGAGTCTGCCTTCTTGTCAATGATCATCCCGGCGAGGATTTGATTTTTGTTTGGGAGCACAGTGTAGGTGTAATTGCTTAATGTAACGTGGGTGCTTTGATACCCAGTGTCATTGAGTGAGAATATGAGTGGCACAGAGTAGTTCACCAGCGCGGCATTCACGATTGTGATGCCCAACGTCTGGTTCTCTCCAGGGTGAGTGTGAAGCGCAGACGGTGTATCCACAATCGACAGCGGTTCATCGACAGAGAGTGGCACTCTTCTTGTCGCCCACAGATTATATGAGGCTGACGCGCCAATGGGACACGCTACACAGGCTATGAGCAGGAGTAGGGAAATCCGATACAATCCGACATCAAAGTATCGCAATTCTTAAGCCTAATGAATAGAGAGACGCAGGAAACTAAAATCGCGCGAGCTTTAGAGAAATCTATGAAGTCTTTGCAGGGGAACAATAGCTACTAAACAGGTCCGCACAGAAAATGAGCCACACTTCTTATAGGATTTAATTCTACACTGCTCATTCTAGCAAAGGTAAATCCTAGCAAATTGCAGAGCGCGCGCGTATTATACAGAAGCAGAGATTGTGCACGTGTCTCCTTGGAGCGCGCACGAACATCTCTTTTCAAAATATGTCCTTCAAAACTTTACCGAGTCCCGTGATCTGATAAACATAGCGCAAGTGAATTATCTTCTTAATCATCTGCGCAAGCCTTCCCTCGATATCCACTCCAAAAATCCTTCCAATACCATACTTCTCACCGACCGACAATATGAACCCTCCAAACTCCGGGGCAAAAACAGTTCTTTTGCCTCCAATAACATCCGCAAACAAATTTGTTGATACGACATCTGCTTGCTGCAAAGCGATTTCTATGCATTGTGGAAGAATTTCTCCAGTTTTGGAATCGACGACGAGTGCGCAATCGCCTACAATGTAGACACCGGGAAAGCCCACAGCTTCACAATATTCGTTGATGTTAACCCTGTTTCCTTTCTCAGTCTTCAATCCGCTGTTGCTCGTTACTCTGCAGCCTTGAACCCCGCCGGCCCAGATGAAAAGAGAACTCTCGATTTGGCTGCCATCATCCAAAACGATGGAATCCGACTTCACTTCGAGGATTCGTCTTCCGAGAACCAACTTTGCACCCATCTCTGTCAGAACTTTGGCGACTTTCAAAGAGAATTCCGGGATGTTCCACGATCGAAGCAAAGTGTCTGAAGCTTCTATTATAGTGACGCAGCATCTGAACTCATCTGCAATCTCTCCAGTCAATTCAACACCTGTGAATCCTCCCCCTCCAATAACGATCTTGGCATCCTTGTCTCTTGCGAAGACCTTTTTTAGGTCATCACGAATTCTAGCGGCATCCTCTACCGAACTGACGCAAAGAGAATGCTCCTCTGCACCCTTTATGTGAATATAGTTCGGTTCACTTCCGAGAGCGACTGCCAATTCGAAGTAGGGAAGATCACCTCTATCTGTCCTCACCACTTTGCTGGCAAAGTCGATCTCTCGGACAGTTGCTCGAAAAAACCGAATCTTTCTTTTCTCCAACAACTCGTTCAAAGGTATGGTGAGATCAGAGACTTTCTTGACGTTTGTGACGATCTCGTAAGAGAGATGTAGGTATTGATGATAACCATTGCGGTCAACAAGGACTATTTCAACGTCTTTAAGATCTTTTGCCTTTTCTTCTAGCTTGACGGCGGTCATTAAACCACTATATCCTGCTCCAAGAATTACCAAAGTTTTCTTCATTTTGCTTCAAATATAGAAGATTAAACTAGCTATTTCATTTTAGTGGCGCCCGCGGTCAGGTTTTTGCGAAATTAAACCAGAGAAGAATATTCACTCTTTGCGCGCGTTTCTCCAACCCTTACTAAGAGGCAATAATTTGTGACGAGCGATCCCAACCGCGTTGCAGTCTGAGGGTATCTCAATGCGTTAATCTCTGCGAAACTGCGCCGTTCCACTGCGCACGCTTACATTAAGGAATAATCTTTCGTTTAAAAATCCTATGGGCGATTGCACCCAAGCCTATCACAAACGTTCCAAAAAGTACAACATTCAGATCGAATAGTGTCACCATCAACGCACAAGAAACCAAACCCAAGAAAGCGCTTACCGGAAACTTTCCGATGTTAATGGGTGCTTTAAATGACCTTTTCAGCTTTGGTTCTTTGTATCTCAACCATATCAAACAGAGATTCACAAACGCAAAGGTGATGAAGACTCCAAAGCTTGTTATGCTGGCAACCATTTCTATATCACCTAACAAGACAAAAAACATGGAGAGAAGCATCACGAAAACCACAGCGATCCATGGCGTTCTAGTTTTTGAGTGAACCTTTGAAAGAATTGGCGGCAGGGCGCCGTCTCTAGCCATTCCATAGATCATTCTAGAGCCAACAATTGAAATTATCAAAACAGTATTTGATGTCGCAAAAAGAGCGATGTAGGACATTACCGAAAACGCGCTTTCACCTAGAACCTTTGAGGCCGCATAAGCTAGAGGTGCGCTGGAAGCTCCCAGTTCTTCCCAACCAGCTAGACTAACAGCGGATAACGCCACTACAACATATATGATAGCTGTAATGAATATCGAAAGGATCAAGGCTCTTGGCAGAATTTTCTGTGGATTTTTTGCTTCCTCCGCGATATTTACAACGTCCTCAAATCCAAGGTATGCAAAAAACATCAAAGCCGCGGCCGCAAAAATGCCTTGAACGCTAGGAGTCTCAAGGTAGTTGACCTCACCGAATCGACCAATTCCTAAGAAAATTATCAAAAACAAGCCTGCAATCTCCACGACGGTGAACAAGATGTTTACTTTTGAGGATTCTTTGATTCCGTAGAAACTCAGAAATGAGAGCAGAGCGATTAGAGCCAAAGCCGTCAAAATCATTGGAGAATTGAAAAGAGCATTAAAGTAGCCTGCAAAACCAAGCGCTACCGTTGAGGCTGACACAGTGCCTGTAAAGATTATCAGCCACCCAGTTAAGAACGCTAACAACTCACTCTTGAATGCTTTCTTAGTATAGACATACTCTGCTGCAGCTTGCGGGAACATGGCTGAAAGCTCTGCGTAGCTTAGTCCAGTGAAAGAACTGATTAACGCACCGATAATAAATGATATCCACACGGAATTTCCAGCAATACCCGCGGCTGGTCCAATCAAAGCATATATTCCTGCACCCAGAATTATGCCTACCCCATAAGATGTAGCTCCAAACAGTCCAATTTCCCTTTTCAACGAAAGCTTCATAAGACAAATTTCTAAGCTTGTCTCAGTATTAAATGATGCGCGCGCAAAGCAGCTTAAACATGGCATGCGAGCTAACTAAGGTACGCGCAAAAAAATCTCAGACAAAATTTACTACGAAATTTAGGTATTATATGTAGCAGTACATGCGTTTCATGCGACATAGTAATCCATGACTTTCTTGATTCTTTTTGGAATATCGTACTTGGCGGAGAGTTCCCTTATGAACTTGACCATTCCCGGATGGGTGGATGCGATGTCTGTTATTGTTATGAGCCCAATAAGTTTGTCAGCTTTAATGACAGGTAGTTTCTTGATTTTTTTCTCAAGCATCAGAGCAATGGCTTCTTCCAGACTCGCTTCAGGCTCTACAACTGTTAAGGGCTTGGACATTATTTGTCCAACTAGTATCTCCTCTGGGTTGTGAGCGTTAGCCACAACTCTTGCTAGCACATCACGTTCAGTTAGCATTCCCGCATAGTGCCCCTTCTCAAGCACGACTAAGCAACCTATCTCATTAGAATTCATCCTTTCAACAGCCTTTCTCACACTCACACCAGCATCAATCGTCACAATTTCAGTAACCATAATGTCTTTTACCTTTAGCATAACACGTACTTCCACAAAGGTATTCTGACATGCTTCACAAATATCTTCTTTCCCTCGCCGCGCGCGTTTCGGGGATTGGGGATAATTGCCCGCTCTGAGAAATGTGAGTAAACTGCTAAGATTCGTAGTCTCTGGCTTTTTCTTCAAATACTGGAGATGTCACCCGCAACTCCCCTCTTTTTCAGTTTAACGCCTCAATCAAACTATGCACATACTTCATTTGAGGACCTGAGTCTCACCTTTTGCTACCTATGCTCTCCCAGGGTAATCTACCTTCTTGAAGGGCCAGCTTGAGCTGATCCAACTCCTTACTTCATTGAACAATATCTCGTCTAGTCCCTTGTCGTATTCAGTCTGACGCACCCACATGAACACCACTGCGTCTGAGGTGGCAGTTTTTGGGGGGTTGATGTAGACGCAGCCAAGAACTCTTGTTTCATCCAACGACACGACTGTATAGGCAAAAGCCTTGCGGCTGAGGAACTCTTGTTGGTGCCTTTTCAGGTCAGCCAGGTTTTCTTCAAGGGAAAAACCCAGTCTCGGCCAAGGACCGGTATCATATATAGTGTGAAGAAGCTCTCGACTCTCTATGACTGCTTCGTAATCCTTCTCAACGTCACTTGCAGACAGCATCCGAAGGCGGAAACGGTCTGTCTCGAGCGAGGCGGGGATTTCGAAGTCGTCGGGTACGAATCGTTTCCCAGGCATCGTTTCTCCTCTCATTCATCTTTCACATATAACAGTTGGGATTTTTCCATCCATAGTGGAGATATCACCTGATAGTAGTCTCGCACACTCCCTTTTTTCATAATGCGAACGCCACTGTCATTCAGTATGGCCATTCGTTTCTCGCATCTGGGAAGATCGCCGGAGATTCTGTAACACCAACCGGTTCATTAAGGGTGAATGATCGCCATTTGTTGTGTGTTGGAGCGCCAAAACATATATCCGCTTTGAGGGAAGTTAAGTCGAAAATTGCTGACCATAGAGTGCCAAAAGCCTCAGAGTAATAATGATCACAGACACCATTTGGGTAACTTTTGGACAAGATCGTCCTCAGAGTCTCCTTGGTGATTCTTGGCGCAGCATCACCTAGGGCTGATTCTAGAAGTTGATACCGCTTCCTGGAGTTGTTAATTATGCCGCAGTTGAGCATGTTTGATTTTACTGTTGCTGCCAAAGCGTAGTGATTGGTTGAGGATAGACACTTGCTCTCCGAGTTGTTGTCTATTCTTTTCATATCCATGGTGCCATCAGCGAATTCGACTAGTGCAGCGTTGCTTTTGCTGTCAACGACTAGAAGATTGAAGAAACCTGATAGCGGCATGGTCTGAATTAGCTGCTCTGCATCATCCACGGATTTACAGTTATCTAGTAATGGAGCTGGACCTGGACTACATGAACTACAGATCCCTAGATCTAGGACATTCATAATGGCATCACTAGACCAATCTACCTATGATAAACTCCATTCTATAACCATTAACCCTGCACACTACAAGCCCTGGCTAAAGGGGTCAATAGGGATTTTAGTTCTCTTTTATACATGAGGTATTTTTGCTAGGGTATCAACTGGTCATTGATTTATAGCTGAAGGACAAGATCCGACTGTCATTTCGCATCTGCTAGACATTGTAGGTCTAAGGGCTTGAGAAGAGTTTTTCCTCTCAGATTCACGAGATTCGATTGAATATCGAATACTACGTCACCCAGGTGTGTCCTCAGTTCAGATAAGAGATTATCATAATCAGCAAAGTCTTTGTGAACGGATATAATGAAGGAGTCTGCTCCATTTCCAGTACAGCCACCACCCATAATGACATTAGGATGTTGATGCAACCACTCTACGGTCTTCTCAGTTACAGCTTCATGTCTTTCAGGAGTTCTTGCTGTTGGACTCACCTTCACAAATGTTATTCCGAAGAGACTGTAGCCAAGTTTCAGCCAGTTAGGGATAATCGTGTAGCAGTTTATAGTGTCCTGTTCTAGTCTAGTTCTTCTTCTAGTGACCGTGGGTTGGGAGACTCCAATTTCCCTGGCTATTTCTCTATCACTTTTCTTGGCATTTCTCATTAATTCATGGAGTATCTTATAGTCAATGTCCTTCAATGATTTCAAGGGGATCTCTTACATAGATTTACACATTAGCTTTTATTGCTTATGCAACAATACTTCTAGAACTCAACGCAAAATGCAGCCATTGTTTGAAACAAGGTAAAGACTCTTCTTGGCAACTTGTTATCTCCCTCCTTTATCCTTGTGTCTATGAATTGCTTAGAACAGTTGCGCGCTACTACTTCGTTGCTCTGAAAAGAGCAAGTGCTTGGGGTGCCCCTCGTAAAGGGACAAGCACAGACGACGACTCGACTCCTATCCCTCATGCTGTCTGTCCCTGCTGGTATCCGTGAAGTATTCCATACTGGCGAGGAGCTAGGGCGACGGATTCCAAAGCCAAAAAAGTGGGTCGCCCTCCAGAGGGGGTGCTTTTTTGTAAGAGCGTCAGCGTATGTGTGTGAGGTTTCCGTGCTGCTGGGTAGCGTGTGTGCTGGTATTCATCTTTTCAAGAGCAGCGAGTTGTAGAGATTGGCTTGTTGAGGCAACACGTGTTGCGTTAGATGCGTAAACGTAGATTAGAGAAGTAGTGATAATGTGGGTTAATTGGTGGTTATCGTAAAATTATTATGTGGTTGTGAATGGTATTATGATGAATTGAAATGGAGAAAGTTGATCGTGTAGCCGATGTGCCATTCGTTGCGACTTTGCGGAAGGCAGGAGCCAGTGGTGCAAGTCTCCTGATCACTGTTCCCAAGAATGTTGTTCAGTTGCTTGAACTGAATGAAGGTGATATGGTGACTGTAAAGATTTCGCTTGCTAAGGCAAGGAAGTAGCAGTGAGTTCTTGAATCAGCTCTTTTAGTGAGAAGATTGCACGCGCGCTGAATGCGTCTGCTAGACGAACTTAAAACAAGTGGCTACATACTGCTGTTGTTTTGCTTAGGGTTGTGTCCATATATGTAGAAGTGTAAGACGTTGAGTGGAAATCCAATATTTGAGCAACTTGGTTGCGAAAGTGAGTTGCACACTCTTTGGTTTTGATTTGGGAATCTGAGGTTTTGGCGAGGTATTCCTGTGTTGTCTGACCTAGGTGCCTGTGCTTGGTTGTGGGGTTTCGAGGTCAGCAACATGAGGAAGGTGACACGTGACTTCAGAGTTAGAGAGTATTGAGGACGATTCTGAATTTGAGCCTGTAACTTCTGGGCATAGGTATGGGCGGTTTCAATTGGTTGGTCATGGTGATTCGAAAGAGTATTGTGGTCAGTTTCGTGACCATTATGGGTGTTTGCGAACTGAGCTTCATAATCGTATGACACTTGATGGTAAAAGGCATGTTGGTGAGGGCTTTTTTGTTAAGGTGTATTACTCGTGCGATAAGCCTTCATGTCCGATTTGCTATAAGAAGGGATGGGCTGTGAATGAGGCACGTCGTATTGCATATCGTTTGAAGGAAGGGTCGAAAAGGTTTGGTCGTGTTGAGCATGTTGTCGCGTCCGTTCCTAGAGAGGATTATGATCTAGAGTATGGAGCTCTACGGGCGAAAGTTCGGAAGATGCTGCAAAAGCGTAGAGTTCATGGTGGTGTGACTATTTTTCATGACTTTCGGTATAATAGACGACGTTGGTGGTACCGGTCGCCCCATTGGCACGTTTTAGGGTTTGTTCGTGGTGGCTATAGTCAGTGTCGTGGCTGTGAGCGCAAATGGAATTGTCTCAAGGGTTGCGGTGGGTTTGATGATAAGAGTTACCAGAAGTTTTTGAAGGATGGCTATCATGTCAAGGTAGTATTGGATGAACGCGAGACTGTATTTGGAACTGCTTGGTATCAGGTGAATCATGCAACTATTAACGTCGTTTCTATCTTCTTGTGTCCCATTTGTTGCTTGACAAGTAGGATGTCTTTGGTCTTGTCGTAAAGCATGGTTGCGAAATAATGTCTTAGGTCGTAGAGTTTGATAGTCCGCATGTTTTGGTCTTGTAGTTCGCTAGCTAGCTTGTTGCGGTGTTGTCGGAACTGCTTTCCGTAGTAGTCTGAATCTCCGTAGAAAATTCTCTGGGTTAGTTTGAGTTGATTTTCTTGTATCCATTTGGTTAGGCGTGCTGTGAGGCTTACAGAGATTCTGAGTGTCCTGCTGGCTCCATACTTGGCGGTTGATGGTAGGATCGTTCTAGTGTCTTTATCGAAGTCGCGGACTTTGAGGTTGCATAGCTCTATTGGTCGCAAGCCTGTTTCATAACTGAGCTGTAATTTGATGGAAAGGTTGCTGCTGGCGCTGGCAATTAACTTTTCAATCTTCTGTTTGGTTGGGATGCGTCGAGGTCTAGGGTTGTCCTTGTAAATAGGCTTCTTGAAAGGTATATGTGCTACTTCGCAGAACTTTGAGTAGGCCAGAACCATGTTTCGTTTGGTGCCTGTGCTGACTTGGTGGTTGGCTATCCAGTTCTTCACCGCTTCTGGGTTGAAAAGGTCTATGTTGTCGTTGAGCTGATGTAGGAACTTCTCTACACTCTTTATGGAGCAATCAGCGTTCCCGTTGTTCTTCATCTTGAGCAAGACGTTGAGGAAGTAGCTTTCTGCATCTGCTTTTTGTGGTCGGGTTATGGGTGCTGAGGATTGGTGTGCTGGACGTAACCCGCCTTATTTTCAACTAAAAATGAGTTTATTAAACAGTAACTATCGGTCACCACCTACACACTCTCCTTTTTCCTGTCTTTTTGCCTGGGCGAATAGAACTTTGTTGCTAAAGACATAATAGATTGGTGTGTTGACTANNAATGGGAGAATAACTGGGGAGGTGAAAAATATTATCAAGAAAGCATCTGCATTGTTTGTCGTACTTCTAACAAGTAGCTTCTTAACTTCTATTGTGCCTGCGAATATAGGTAATTTAGGACTCACCGCAACTCAAGATAGCGACTACCAAGCGCCCTCGCTTATTCCAAAAGAACCCTTCGCGATGATTATCATGAATGATCCACAGATATTTTGGCATTGGGGNNATGATCCACAATATAGATATTTCCTTGGCAATGATCCCGTCGCTTGGCCTGAGAGCACGGGGGGTAATTTGATGTTTGATCAGTCTAAATTGGGTTCACCTATTCCTCAGGTGAAAGGGGTCATCATTAACGGCGACCTTACCTATGGTGACCCAGCTGACGGAAGAGTATTTAACCATCCAGAATATGGTCCAAAGACTGATGAATGGTGGTACAGATATTACTATGTGTCGGAAGATCCATATTTCGGTGGACTGCAATTCCCGGGTTTGTACGTCTATGGGGGCTTTGGCAACCATGACAGCAAATGGACTGTTAATGATCTTGGATGCGCTCTGCTGTTGGACTCCGACAACAATGAGCGTTTGTGGACCAATTTTCCGGGCAAAACTACTCTAAGTGGTATCCACTGGGACACTAATACCCGAAAAGGCAGCCTCTCCTACTCATGGAACGTACACAACTATCATTTTGTGCAGACTAACATGTTCAACCGTGCCTCAAAATGGCTGGACGTTTGGCCTGAGTATTTAGGCGGCGGATTCTGGGGCTCTGGTG
>JABAOC010003113.1_pt4 | contig 34268 bp, 28 predicted proteins | sample 7062161 | NCBI WGS metagenome assembly JABAOC01 (sample SAMN14538625, study PRJNA623070) | marine sediment metagenome | biome: marine biome [ENVO:00000428]; feature: marine pelagic biome [ENVO:01000023]; material: deep marine sediment [ENVO:00002113] | place: India: Gulf of Khambhat ... | reverse complement strand
TGCCATGGAACTTCCTCCTATTAGAGAAAGGAGTGAAGATCTCCTTTTTTTCTTGAATCATTTCCTTGAGAAATACTGTGCTGAGATGAAGCGGGAAAGGGCATATTTTTCGCCAAGAGCTTTGGAGTTAATGATGAACTACTCTTGGCCTGGAAATGTAAGAGAACTTCAGAATGAAATTCAAAGATGTTTAGTCTTTGCTGGAGAAGATGATTTTATTAAGGAAGAATGTCTGTCTCCAAAAATAAATCCTCAGAGAGAATGTTTTACAAAATCCTCCTATGGTTTCTTTCAGGCGAGAGCCGAGTTTGAGAAGAGGTTCTTAAACCAGGCTTTAGCCCGTTGGAATTCCAACAGAGCTAGGACTGCAGAAGAAATAGGCTTAAGCAGGCAAGGACTTTTTAAATTGATAAAAAAACACAATATTAAGATTCCGAAAAAAAGCGACGCCGAAAAGCAGGAAGAGACATCCCCAAATAGTCCTAGACAGTGAATGACTTCTTCCTCATCGCGGAAACTTTGATGCTTGTTTAGCTAGACTAGGTTTTGTTTTTTTGATAAAGTTCGTATCAAATGGAAAAAGTGAAGGGAAAAAAACAGGTGTTTCATATTATCTGTCCCTGTTGCCAGTCCATACTCTGGGTAGATCCTTTTACCCAAGAAGTGATTCAATTTGAAAGAAAAGGAGCAAAGAAAAAGGAATCGTTAGAAGAGTTACTCCAGAGGGAAAAGAAGAGAAAAAGTGAATTTGCGCGAAAATTTGAAGCGACCGCAGAATTAGGGAAGAAAAGGAAGAAAAAGGCTGAGGAGGGATTTGAAAAAGCCCTTACTGAATATGAAAAAGATGATTAGAGCGTAAGAAAGTTCCCACGCCGGGCTTTTTCTAGTCCGTGTCAGCTTCCGATCTGGGTCTCGTCATCTCTTATTTTCGGAGCCATGGTGAATTTAGTAAAGCCATAAATGGCTAAAATCACAACAGATGCATAGTTCATTATTGCCCATGGAAGGTAGGAGAGAGTCGGAACCCCTAAAATTCCTGTGATAAAAACGCCAGCCATACTCCAGGGAATGAGAGGGACGATGATAGCACCGCTTTCTTCGATTATCCGGGATAAATTTTTCGCGGCCAGTCCTCTTTTCTTATAAATAGGAGAAAGAAGGTCTCCGGGAAGAATCATAGAGAGGTAAGAGCTTCCTGTGGCCAAGGCTGTGACAATTGCAGAGCCGATAGTAGTCAGCACTAAGCTCCACACCTTGCTGGTGAATCTCATCACTCGACCAAGAATGACAGAGAGAAGTCCTGTCCGCTGCATTATCCCTCCGAAGCTAAAGGCGGTAAAGGCCACAAGCTGAACCTCCATCATGCTCATCATTCCACCCTGAGAGATAAGTTTGTCCACCTCTTCTACTCCTGTCTGGGCTACATAGCCAGTATTCATGGCAGTGGCCACACTGGCTATTGAAGCTTTCTGGAAAATGATGGCTAAGATTCCTGCCACAAAAGAAGAAAGAAGCATCCCCGGAATCGTGGGTTTTTTGGTGAAAGCAAAGTAAAAAACGATTACCATCGGAAGGAGGAGAAGGATGTTAAAATTGAAGTTTTCCTTTATTGTTTGAGTGATAATTATCATTTCTTTAGACTCGACATTTCCTCCTCCATATCTGAGGCCGACTATGAAGTAAATCATCAGACCTATTAGCCAGGCAGGAGTCGCTGACCAGAGCATGTGCTTGATATGGTCAAAAAGATTCGCCCCAGCAGTGACAGGTGCCAGATTAGCAACGTCGGAAAAAGGAGACATTTTATCTCCAAAGTAAGCTCCGGCAACGATCGCTCCAGCTGCTGGTCCTAGGGGGATTCCTAAGCCCATAGCGATTCCAATAAAAGCTACTCCCAGGGTGCCGATAGTGCCCCATGAAGTTCCGGTGGCTAAAGAAGTGACTGAGCAGACAAAGCAGGCTGTTACCAAGAAATACTTAGGGGATATGAGTTTCAGTCCGTAATAGATAACCATAGGAATAGTGCCAGAGGCAATCCATGATCCAATGAGAATGCCAACACAGAGCATGATGAGGATAGCTGGCATAGCCTTGTGAATGCTGTCCACAATTCCCTCTTGCATCACTTGCCACTTGAAACGCAGCCAGAGCCCTATGCACCCTGTGAGAAAGGCAGCGGTGACGAGAAGGGCCGGAGCCATTATCTTATATACACCATAGCCTACGCCAAATAGGAGGAGCATAAAAATCAGAGGAATCAAGGCAATGATAAAGCCAGGCTCTTTGCGCTGAAGTGTTTCATTTTTTGTTTCATTTTCCATTTTTCTTTCCTTTTATTCGAAATTAAATATGCGATTTACTCTTGTGCTTTACAATCTTATGAGAACGTTCCTTTGGCCAGGAGCTTTCCATCGGAAATCATCATCTGTCCCATAGCAAAATAATCTGTTAAATTGAAGTCTTTGTCGCATACGATTAAATCGGCATCTTTTCCGGCTAGGACTTCTCCTTTTCGGTTGAGTTTGTAGAATTTGGCAGGATTGGTAGAAAAGAGCTTCAGTGCGTCCTGGGGGCTCAGAATTTTTTTCCGCACTAAGAAACGGAAATTTTCTAGGAGGCTTCTCTCTGTTGCTATAGTCAGACCGACAAGGTTTCCCTTTTTGTCGAACACAGGCAAACTTCCGTTGCTGTCTGAACTAACTGTGATACGGGTGAGGGCAGCCTGCTTTTTAAGGCAGAGCTTAATTGCTTCTCCAATACTAATTTCGTCCTCATCCTTTGCTTCAGGATCGAAGCCTGCTGTAAGGTCTATGTAACCTCCTTGAAGGATGAACTCGATTGCTTCCTCCAGTAGCTCAGGATTGCGGTTTACGTGGGTTGGTATTACTTGAGTGGGAGGAATTTCTGTCTCCTTTATCAATTTAAAAAGAATCTCTAGTTTTCGAGGGCCGTCGCCTATATGGAGGTGGAGAATTCCTGCTTTTCCTCCGAGCATTCCCCCGACTCTGCATTCAGCTGCAAGGCGGGCAATTTCAGCAAAGGTGGGCTGGGAAGAGCGGTGATCTGAAATAGCTATTTCTCCTGCTCCGATTACTTTGTCGATGAGGATGATATCAGAACGAATACTTCCTGTGATTGTTACGACTGGAATTTGATAGGATCCAGAATAGATATAAGTTGTGATTCCCTCCGTATCAAGGCCTCTTGCTTTGGCCAGAAGAGATTGCATGTGGCGTGTCGTGCCATCAGTTCCCAAGCAGCCGATGACAGTCGTGATTCCGCTGGAGACGATATCTTCTAAAGCTATTTCCGGTGCTCTTGTAGCTGGTCCTCCTTCACCGCCTCCACCCAATATGTGAACATGGCTATCAATAAATCCCGGCATAACAATTTTTTCTGAGGCGTTGACTACTTGAACATCTAATCCTTCAATCTTAATCTTCCCTGGTTCTTTTATGGCACCGATTTTGCTCCCAATGATCAAAATGTCTTTTTTACCCAAGGGTTCTGGCGCGAAAACCTGTCCTTGCTGGATCAGGATAATCATATTTTCCTCCTTCTTAGTAAGCTTTTTAAGAAAGACTTTCAAGTAATTTTTTTAGGGCTAAATTATCATGATTTTTTTCCATTTTCAACTAATCTCTTTTTTGAATTTTTCATTAATTTCGTATAAAATAAGAATCAAATATTGCTGAAATGGCAACTATCGAAGAAGAATTAAAGAGAAGAGAGCCTCTTATTAGGAGAGCGAGTAGTTTTGCTCTACTTGGCAAAAAAATCGAGATAATGGGGAAGGAGAATTTTGTCAAAGGAGGACCCAATATTATAGTAGGCAATCATATCGGAACGTTTAAAGACATCGCTACCTTATTAAAAATTATTCCTCGCCCGAGTTTTTTTACAGCCAACAGGATGATATTCAATAAAGATGAATTTAACTATCTTATAAGACGTCATCTTAAGATCCATCTGAAAAACTTCGGTCTCTTGCTGGATTTAGTCCTTAGCCCCATAAAGTCCCTTATCGTCAACTACATATCAACAAACATAGCTAAAGTGGGGACTATTCCTGTGGATCTAGGCCATGGAAAGAGATTGGCTATGGAGAAATGTCAGGAATATCTAAAAAAAGGAAAGGCAATCATCACGCTTCAAGGCCTGGGGCGGGTGATGAAAAAGAATCCCAATCCTTATGTAAGTTATTTCAAGAGAGGAGCTTCCATCCTTTCCTATAATATGTATAAGGAGGAAGGAATCTCTGTTCCTGTAACTCCCATAGCAATGCTCGGAACTCAGGTTCCTTTTCTTGTTCCTGCTAAGATTAAAGTCAAAATTGGGGAGCCCATGTACATAACTGATTATTTAGCCGGAGGCTTTGCAGAAACTGTAGATAAATTCAGAGAAGCCTTGGAGAAAAGAGTAAAAGCTCTTATCTTAGATATAATATTCTTGGGATCAAAGCTTTAAAACTTTAATGGGGTCAGACCTTTCAAACTTTTATAATTTTAATTTCTATTTGCTTTTTTTATTTCTTATTGGCTTTAACCTTAAGATCTTATTTAATTGCGCTAATATAACTAAACTATAAAAGTTTGAAAGGTCTGACCCCGCTATCATTCTCCTCCGTACCTAGACAGGACATCAGAGTTGATCTTAAGGAAAAGGTCGTACTTTATCTTAACTTTTTTTTCTTCTCTTAATTTGGACATATAAGATTGGAAGAATTTGTTCTTTTTTGCATCCAACAGATTTTCCTTTTCTGTTTCCTTATCTTTCTCAAGGTCTTCACTAGTCACCTCTTTTCTGTCCAGTACTTTAATCAAAGCATAGCCTTCTTCAAACTCGACGGGTTCGCTACCTTCATCTAAGGGAAGAGAAAAAGCGAGTTCATCGATCTTCGCATTTTCTCCAATAACACTTAAATACTGTCCTCGCTTGTGTTCATCGGCAGTGTTGTACTCAAGGCCATGTTTTTCGGCCAAATCCTCAAGGCTTCCTCTATTGAGTTCTGCCCGGACTTTTTTCATTTTTTCCAAGGCCTTCTCTTTTTTTCTTATAACTGCGAATTCCTGTTTGACTTCCTCTTCCACCTCCTCAAAGTTAGCCTGGCGAGGAGGTTCAACTTTTTCGAGCTGGGCAATTCCGACTCCTTTGTAGGTATAGATAGGAGAAGATATTTCCTTTTCTTCGAGTTCAAAAAGAGTGGTGCTTATAGTGCCGGCAGAGTCAATGTCCTCTATTGTTTCACCCTTTTTGAGAAGACCCGTATTTTTCAATTCAAAGCCGATTATTGGAGCTGCTGCGCCAAGGCCTTTCTCTTTTCTTGCCCTTTTTTCTAACCTGTTTATTCTCTCTTCAGCCAGCTCTCTGGCTTTCTTATCTTTGAGGGTACTTCTTATTCTTTCTCGGACTTCTTCAAGAGGTTTTATCCTCGAGGATTTTTTTTCTGTGACTTTAAGGATAGAAATCCCCTCTTCAAGTTCAACAGCGCCAGAAGCCTCTCCCTCAGAAAGTTTCTCAATCTCTGCTTTCTCCCTAGAGGATAATGTTTGCCATTCATAAAGCCCCCAGTCCCCGCCGTTACTTGCTTTATTATCCTTTGAATGCTTTTTTGCTAAATCAGCGAAATCTTCGCCGCCTTTAATCCTCTCTAAAATTCCTTGGGCCTCGGCTAAAATAAGCTCTTTTTCTTTCTCGTCGTAAGGGAGATAGATTCTACTGACCTTAAGTCTTTCAGGATCCTTGAACTGCGACTCATTCTCTTTATAGTATTTTTCGATTCCAGAATCAGTCAGTTCGATTTCTGCTTTTAAGTCTTCGGTTTTGAGAAAGACAAGAGCACCTTCTCTTCTCTCGGGGATTTTGTATTTTTCTTTGTTTTCTTCAAAGTATTGCTTAATTTCACTTGAGAGAGGCTCCTCTTTCAGTTCTATCTTTTCAGTTTCCAGGATGACAAATTCCATCTTGGCGGATTCACTCTTGTTTTTATAGCTTTCCCATAGTTCTTCGGGAGTAACGGTGATTCCAGCTGTGAGGACTTTCATAACTTTGTCGAGTATGATCTCTTTCGCGAGGCTCTCTTCAAATTCTGAGATGGAGATTCGGTTCCATTCCAGAATTCTCTTGTATTCTTCAAAACCGACAAATTTTCCTTCTCTTTGAAATACTGGATAGCCGATAATTTTTTCTCGAATTTCTTCCGAAGAAGCATCTATGCCTAATTCTTTGGCTTTTTGGAAGAGAAGGGTTTGCTGGATTATCTGCTCGAGGACTTGTCGAGGAATATTGAGCTGCTGGATGAGTTTGCTGTCGAGTTCCTTAAACTCTCTTTTTAATCCCTCAAGTCTTTGTCTTAGATTCTGGAAGTAAAAATCAGCAGAAATTCTCTCTTTTCCTATGGTGACAATGGCCCCTCCTGCCCTTGCTTCTCCTAAACGGCCAGCTCCTCCCCAAACCGCAAAAATAGTGATAATAAAGGCAGCAATAACAAGCCATAAGGTAGGAGCCAACTTCTTTACGTTTCTTCGCATTGCTTTTAACATGATCTCACCTTAATTTTAATAGGGGCACTTATTTGATAGGGCCAGGCCCCATTTTCCCTAAAGGGGGCAGGCTACTTTTTTTAAAAAAAGATGTAAGTTTCTATTCGGGGCCAGTTCATACAGAAAAAGTAGCCTGTCCCCTTTACGAATCATCATTGTTCTAGTAAATATCGAGAGATTATCAAGCGTTGAATCTCAGAAGTGCCTTCATAGATAGAAAAAACTCTGGCATCTCTATAAAGTTGCTCAATCAAAAATTCTTTTGAGTATCCATAGCTGCCGTGAATTTGTAAAGCTTGATAGGCAATTTTATTGGCGGCTTCTGAGGCGAAGAGTTTGGCCATGGACGATTCTTTGCCAAAGGGTTTCCCTTTATCGATTAGATCAGCAGCCCTGTAAGTTAACAATCGAGCTGCATCTCTGAGTGTTGTCATATCAGCAACCATGAATTGAATAGCCTGAAATTCGGAGATTTTTTTACCGAAGGCTTCTCTTTGTTGGGCATATTTAACTCCCTCTTCTATTGCCTTACTAGCGAGGCCTACGGCTTGAGCAGCAATGCCGATTCTTGAGCAGCCGAGACAGCGGAAGGCAACGGTTGCTCCTTTTCCATCTTCGCCCAAAAGATTTTCCGCGGGGACTCGACAATCTTCCAAGACAAATTCTGAAGTCGAAGATGAATGTAGCCCCATCTTTTCTTCAATCTTTGATACGTAAAATCCCGGAAAATTTTTCTCGACAATAAAAGCATTCAGTTTCTTCATACCTGGTTTGATCTCTGTCGAGGCAAAAATAATAGACACACCTGCTTCGCTCCCAGTCGTAACCCATGACTTTGTCCCGTTTAAAATATAAAAGTCACCTTCCCTTATCGATTTTGTCTTTAGGTTTGTTGCATCTGAACCAGCTCCTGGCTCTGTCAGAGAAAAAGCCCCCAGTATCTCCCCCTTGGCTGCTTTTGGCAAATATTTTTCCTTCTGGGTTTTGTTTCCAAACTCCATGATGGAATAGCAAAAAAGAGCACAATGAACACTGACAATAACGGCCAGTGAAGGAGACGCCCTAGCGATTTCTTCAAGGGCGAGAATCAAGGATAGGAAGTCTGCTTTTGTGCCTCCATATTCTGAGGGAACAGTCATACCCAGGATGCCCAGCTTTCCTAGCTTATTTAATAATTCATGAGGAAATTTGTGGGTATCTTCCATGGTTTTTATTTTAGGCTCAATCTCTTTTTGGGCGAAATCCCTTACCATCTCCTTAAGTAACTTTTGGTCTTCTGTAAGTTCAAAATTCATTTTTCTCTTTTTTTTGCTCTGAAAGTTTGCTTGTCTCTTCTGTCAAGAATGGAACAGTGTTTTTAACCTCAATTTTTTATGAGCCTGATCTTGCTTTCTGGAAGAGAGGAAAGAGCTGGTCGTATGTTGTTCCGAGATCTTCAATCATCACCTTTGTTTCGCCGACTATAGGCATGAAATGAGAATCTCCAGTCCAGCGTGGTATCACATGGAGATGATAATGATCGGCAACGCCTGCCCCGGCACACTTGCCTAGATTCATACCGGTATTGAAGCCTTGAGGACAGTATTTCTTTTTCAGAACCTTTAGGCTCAATTTGAGGAGATCTGCCATCTCATCAGTAGATTCTTTTTTTGCCCTCTCAAACGAAGAAAGATGCTTGTAAGGAGCAATCATCAGGTGGCCAGAGGTATAAGGATATTTATTCAAGACAATGAAGTTGTGAGCGCCTCTAAAGAGGATGAACGCTCCTTTGTCGTCTTTTGATTTAAGAGCTTGGCAAAAAATGCATCCGCTCATCTTTGCTATTCGTCTGACGTATTCTTTTCTCCAGGGAGCAGGGATATATTCCATTATTTAATATTTATCAGGTTTTTTAAGATTTTACTCGGCTTAAAATATAAAACCTTCTTAGGAGGAACATGAACCGGTTCACCGGTTCGAGGATTTCTTCCTGAGCGTGAATTTCTTTGTCTGAAACGAAAACTTCCGAAACCCCTTAATTCTATTTCTTCCCCGCTTAAGATCGCCTCTTTTATAGTCTGGAAAAAAAGATTCACTCCTGTTTCCGCCTCTTGCTTGGAAATGTTCATTTCTTTGGAAATTTTGTTAATTAAATCAGCTTTAATCATCTTTTTTCCTCCTTTTTATTTTTTTTTGGAGATTGGATTTGTTTGAAATGATCTTTAAACACATCCCCCAGAGTGAGTTTATCATCTTGGCTTTCAAGATATTTTTGATATTCTAATTTTTGGAGCTCTAAGCGAGCTTGCTTAAAGCTGAGAGATATTTTTTTCTCCTTAGGATTCATTTTTATGATTTTTGCTATTCTTTCTTCCCCCTGGGAAAAAGCCTCTTCTGGCTTTTCAATTTTCTGTTCGTCTAACTCTGATAGGAAAACAACCCCTTCGATTCCAGGGGTAATTTCAACAAAAACTCCAAAATCAGTGAGGCGGACGATCTTGGTCTTGACAAGGTCTCCTATCTTTTGTCGATTGAAAAAATCCTCCCAAATATCGCCTTCTAGCTGCTTTATGCCAAGGGATAATTTTTGCTTCTTCACGTCAATGTTTAGGATGATAGCTTCCACTTCTTCCTCAACTTTCAACTTTTCAGAGGGATGTTTTATTTTTTCCCAGGAAATATCAGAAATATGGATGAGACCCTCAACTCCTTTCTCCACCTCCATGAATGCACCAAAATCGGTTATGCTTGTTATGGTTCCTTTGACTCGGGCCCCAGGACTGTATTTTTGCTTGAGTAATTCTAAAGGATGAGGCATCACCTGTTTAAGGCCTAAAGAAATTCTTTTTGTAGAAGGATTGACATTCAGTATAGAAACCGTTACTTCTTCTCCAGGAGTAAGGATTTTTTTTGGATGAACAACTTTTCGAGTCCAGGTCAGGTCTGAAACGTGGATCAATCCCTCCACTCCCTTTTCGAGTTCTACGAATGCTCCAAAATCAGCCAGGCTTACTACTTTGCCTGTTATTTTTTGCCCGATCTTATATTTTTCTTCTACGTTTTCCCAAGGATTGGGGATCATTTGCTTATACCCAAGAGAAATTTTTTCCTCTTTTTCGTTAAAATCAAGGACTACAACTTCTACTTTTTCCCCGACTTTGAAGATTTCTGAAGGATGATTTATTTTTCCCCAGGACATATCCGAAACATGAAGGAGCCCCTCTACTCCTCCCAAATCTATGAATGCTCCGAAATTTGTCAGGCTTTTCACTTGACCCTTGATTTTTTGTCCCTGACTCAGCTGGCTGAAAATCCGGACTCTTCTTTTTTCCCTTTCATCCTGGAGGAAAAGTTTTCGGGAAAGAACAGCATTTTCGGATTTACGGTCAAACTTTATAACCTTAAATTTATATCTATTTCCTATAAGGTTTTCAGGCTCTCTGACTGTTCTTACGTCAGCATGCGAGTCAGGGAGGAAAGTATTGATTCCGACATTGACAGTGTATCCATTTTTTATTTTTTCAATTATTTTCCCCATTACCCACGTGTGGTGGTTGTAAGCTCTTTCCAGACTATTCAAAGCTTTGAAAGCAATTGCTTTTTTATGGGAGAGGACGAGATACCCTTCTTTTAGGTCGCTTCTCTCCACTATCGCTTCGATATTGTCACCTGGATGGATTTCGTTTTTGTCCTTTATGCTAATGAAATCCTCCATGGGAATGATGCCTTCGGACTTAAATCCAATATCTACGAGGGCATGGGTTGAAGTGACTTTAATCACTTTACCTTTGATTATTTTCCCAGGGGCTATTTCCTTGGCATTGAACTGGTATTGATCCAGTAAACTTTCGTAGTCTTTAGAAGAAAGATTTTCCTCTTCTTTTTTTGTTATCTCTGACATTGGACGGTCTTTTCCCTGTGAAATTGGTGTTTGAAGCTACTTTTAATTTTGGCAACAGCTTCTTGGATAGCTCTAGGAGGAGTGGAAGCACCTCCTGAAAGTCCTATTTTTTTCGCTCCTTTAAGCATTTCAGTCTTAATTTGAGTTGCACTTTCAATAAAGTATGTGTTGGGCAGAATTCTTTTTGAAATTTGGTAAAGCTTATTTGTGTTGGAACTGCTCTTTCCCCCCACTATGAAAAGCGTGTCGACATATGATGCCAACTCAGAAGTAGATTTTTGCCGAGTTTGTGTGGAACGACAGATAGTATTGTAGACCTTCAACTCCTTAGTTTTTTCGATGAGAGCGGCGACAATTTTTTCAAACAGGTAGAGGTCCTGAGTGGACTGCGCCAAGACAGCTCTTTTTTTTCTGTTAGGCAGGCTCTTAACCTGGTCCTCATTTTCTACAATTATCCCTTTGCCTCGGCTGAATCCAATAAGTCCTTTTATTTCTGGATGTTCCTTGTTCCCGACGATGATTATTTCTTCTTTATCCTTGGCCAGGACCTCGACTAATTTTTGAATTTTTTTGACGATAGGACAGGTAGCATCTACAATTTCGATGTTTTTTTGGGCGAGTAATTCGTAAATATCGGGAGAGACTCCATGGCTTCGGATGATAACTGTTGCTTGATTGAGCCCATCCAGGTCGTTTATGGAGTGAATTCTTTGTCTTTCCAGGTCGGCTATAACCTGAGGGTTATGGATTAGGTCTCCCAGAGTAAGTACTTTTCCGGCTTTTTTCTGCCTTGTTTCACCTGCAATATCCAAAGCTCTTCTAACTCCGTAACACAATCCTGAATTTTTGGCTACTATGATTTCCATTTTTCTAGAAATTTGGTCGACCAAATATAGTACATTAGATGAGGCTTGTTTGTCAATCTAAATAGCGGTAAAATCTTAACTTAGCGTCAGTTTGGAGGGTTGAGAAAAGGCCCTATCCCCGTGTTTCTTACCTTGGAGGAAGACGGCATATTTTTGATTTCAATTCTTTTCTCGGGATGCAGTTCTTCGAGGCTGGAGAGGATGGATTTTACAGCAGCTAAGTGGCGAGCCACTCTTAACTTTAGAGGAACTCCTTCTTCACCATAGGGGACAAAAAGTCGTCCAAGCTTGGCTGCCTTGGCGTAATTCTTGTCTTTCCCTTCGACAATCAGCGCAGGGGATGTCTTTCCTTTGAGTCTTCCGTGGGAAGCATTCGCGCTCTCAAGAAGGATGGGCATAATATGAGCGTGGTCTCCCCATTCTCGGTGGCTCAAACCCCGTAGGTTTTTTGGAGAAAATTCCAGGCTAAATTCAAATCCTTCCAGTTGAAGGTCCATGAGCGCTAGAGCTGCAAGCTCTTCACTGTTTTCATGGAAGACAATGGCATTGATTACGGGATATTCAGGAGCTGATTCATGCAAGTCGATGGCTAAATCGATTTTTTCCTTTTTGATAAGTTCCATGATTCCATACGCTACTTTTTCTGTTAAACGCCCGTTCTTTCTCCCGGGATAGCAGCGGTTGAGATTTCGGCTTTCTGTTCCTGAGAGTTTTTGGCCCGCGGGATTGATGTAAAGCGTTGGATCCGGCCATTGGTGGACTGGATTGGTCAGGCGAGAGCCATAGCGAAATTGCCTTCTGCCAGTTGATGTTTCAAAAGAAAACCTCTGGGGGTTTCCTTCCTGAGGATCGCTATGAGTAAAACCGCTGTTATTAGCCCTTGGGACAATAATGATTTTTCCTTTTGTAACTTGAATATTTTCGACGAGAAGAACAGATGTTATGAATCCTGCAGGTTCATTGGGGTGGGCGCCCCCCGTGATCAAAAGGTTTCCTCCCTTTTCTTGTCCTTCATAGATGTAAATCTCTGTATCTCCCCAAGTGTTTTTCAGGCTCTGCAAATAGGCACTGAGCATTTTTTTTGATGTAAGGTCTTCACTCGGGAAGACAGCCTCTTTTTTTTGCATGCTTAGAAATTTGAGGGCGGAGAGAAAACAGATAACGAGGATGAAAAGAACAAGAAGACTTGAGATAAACTTGTTTTTTATGTTTTTCATGAATTATTTAATCAGAAAAACACGGAGGAGAAACATTATGAGAACAAGAGCTGCGCAAACCTGGTTCCAGAACTTCTTCTCGCGGAAGAGATACCAGATTAAATGGCATACTATGTAAAAGACAATAAGATGGTATGCAATATGCATTAAGGACCTCTAAATAATTTTATCCAATAAAGGAGTGGAAATTAATACACCCACTCCCATTACAAGCTCAAAGAGGGCAGGCATGAGGCAATGGCGGATAACCTTGAAATAATTGGCCTCACCGACAACCTGAGCAGCAAAGATTCCTGCCAAAGCTGTGGGCGGCATCAGATCCCCTAATCCCGCCACAGCTGATAAGGCTGAGGAAGTAAGAATTGCGTTCTTGTCTATTAGGGCGAGTATAAACGGAACTCCCAGGATGGAGGAAGATCCGAAGGCAGAGACAGCCCCGAACAGGGGCATACTGGTGGCTATTCCAAGATAAAGAAAGATAGAAGGAAGAGAGAGAAAGGAGATCACTATCCAGCCCCTTGCACCTGTTAAGGTCATGATCTGGATGAACATGCCTACTCCTACCAAGATACAGAGAATGGGCGTAGATTCCTTTATTGCTTTCTGAGTGGCTTTGAAAAAATTAAAAGATCTGCCGCAGCCAAGTCCTATGAGGCTTCCCACAAGAAAAATTGCTGGTATACCTATATCTGGCATGATTTTTGGAAGGATACTTTGACCGAGCATCAAAACAATGACTACGATCAACGGGAGATACAACCGAAAACCATATTGTTGGTGATAGGATGGAGGAAGTACAGCTCTCATTTTTTCATATTCAATAATTTTGATATCTTTGTATCCGAGCCAAAAAGATATGGCGACAGCAAGGGGGATGACGATGATCAGAAGGGGAATGGTGAGACCCACATAGGGCATATCAACTCCTGCTCCCATGATCATGACCAGGATATTTACGGGAGGGGCAATCATACCCAAAATTCCTCCCATGGCAATCAATGCCGCTGTTTTGACCTTGGAAAGCCCCATTTTCATAAGAACCGGAGCAACGAGTGCTCCTGTGCTGAGCACTGCGGTCGTTGAGGAACCCGTGATCATTCCTGGGAACATGACTAAAAACATGGCGGTTAGCAAGAGAGCGGATTTTTTCTTGTAGAATGTTCTCAACAAGAGAGATGTGATAGTGTCCAGAATTCCTGATGCCTGCAGAACTTTCATGAATATCATGGCCGTGACGATAATAAGAATAGTATCAAAATAACCAAAACTTCCTTCTACTAGATGACGCAGAGCTATTCCTTCTCCTCCCAGAAGGGAGCCGGCCAGGGCAGAAAAGGCAAGGGAAACGCCTATGGGGAGTTTCAGCAACATAGCCAATAGCGCAAAGATCGCTATCATCAACAAGAAAATGAGGTATTCTGGCATTTTATATTAGGGTATTATGGGGCCTGGCCCCTTTTTCCTTATCAAAGGCAAAATTACGAAAAAGAAATCAGATCCTTTTACTTAGATTTCTCTTCTGTAATATCTATCTGTTGAATTTCTTATACTTCACTTATCCTTTTAGATAAACTTACGGGAGAAAGGCTTTTCTTATTTAAACGCGTCTTTTAAAGGAGTTAAGACATCCGCTGTTTTTTCAACTTCTACAAGAGCAATGTCGTGCTTTTCACAAATCCCGGATAAAAATCCGTCTTTATTTCCTGACTTAACCACGATGGCCATTTTGGCGAAAGGAAGAAAAGCGGATATCAGTTCATCTGATAGCGGGCCTCTTCTTGCTTCTCCGCCAAGGTGTAGGCAAAGGAGGGGAACGGTTTTCTTTTGAGCTTCTTCAATCAGCAGATTGACTCTTTCCTTTTCTTTGGTCATATCCAGTCCTGCCGCTCCAAGGCCTTTTGAACTTGCTCCCAGGACCAGGACAATAGTTTTTATGTTCACTAANNAGCGGAGAAGAAGATTCTTTCCTTTCTTGAGGGAATATGACCAGAATGAGGAGAACGAGAAGAATTAAAGCTGCGAGAGTGATTTTTTTCATAATTTTATCCTTATTAATACATAATTAATATCCTGCTCCATATCCATCTCTTCGAGAATCAGCTCCCCCCAAAATCAATTTTTTATCTTCGAGGATTAATATGCCCTGAGAACCTCCGAAGTATTTATCAAAAGCTTCTCTGATTCTGATACTATGTCCCATGTTTTTTAGAGTTTCAATGGTTTTTTCAGGGAACCGCGATTCGAGAGATATACTTCGCGCCTTTCCCTCGGAGGAATAGGTGAAGAAGCGAGGGGCTTCAATAGCTTCATCTAGAGACATGTTGAAATCAATGATATTGATAATTATCTGAGTAAGGGAGGAAAAAATTCGCGTTCCCCCTGGTGAACCCAGAATCAGAAACGGCTTATCCTTTTTAAACATTATAAGAGGTCCCATAGAGCTTAAAGGCCGCCTATAAGGTCCCAGCGCATTAGGCGAGCTGGGATCATCAGAGAAATCATACATAATATTATTCAGCAGAAAGCCTGTGTTTTCAGGGACGATTCCTGTACCAAAAAAATGATTTATGCTGTGAGTTAAGGAGACAATGTTTCCCTTTTTATCAATAACGCACACATGACTCGTATTTCCCTGATCGTTCTTTCTCTCGTCAAATCTTCCGAAAGGATAAACATCTAGAAGACTATTTGGCTTGATTTGAGAAACAATCTGTTTAGCATACTTTTTGGAGATAAGTTCCTCGACAGGGATCTTTATAAAATCAGGATCACCAAGATATCGCGACCTATCGGCAAAGACAAAGCGAAGAGCTTCGCAGAAATGATGGATATAAGGGGAAGAGTTACGACCCCATTTTCTTACAGGCCAATTCTCAATGATATTGAGAAGTTGGATCATGTGTACTCCTCCAGAGCTTGGAGGAGGTATAGTAAAAAGTGTGTAATCTTTGTAGATTCCCTTTAATGGCGGGTGCTCAACAGGCTTATAAAGAGCTAAATCTTTGAGGTCCATTACTCCGCCCTTTTCATTCACCGCTTTTACAACCTTCTGGGCTATCTCCCCCTTATAAAATTCATCTATTCCCTTAGAGGCAATAAGCTTTAAGGTGCTGGCCAGTTCAGGGTTTCGGAACAGGTCTCCTGGTTCATAGGGAAAGCCCTTGTTCAGATAGCAAGTTCCTTCTCCTGCATTAGTGAGAATTTTTTCGTATTGGTCTTTATTGATACGGCTGAAAGTTTGGCTCACCTCGAATCCATTCTCGGCAATTCTAATGGCTTCCTGGGTAACATCTGTCAGGCTTTTTGTCCCGTATTTTTTGAGAGAATAAACCCATCCTGCCAGGGCGCTGGGGACAGCAACGGCCAGCCCGTCGGGTTTTATTCTGCCTTCGTCGTTGAATATTTCCCGAGGGACCCTGGAAGGAGCTTTTTCCCTGAAATCTACGACAGTGACTCTGTTCTCTGAAGCAAGGTAAATAATCATGAATCCTCCGCCTCCGATTCCGGAAGCAAAAGGTTCACTTGCGTTCAAGGCAAACGCTGTTGTCACCATTGCGTCGATGGCATTTCCTCCTTTTTTTAGCATCTCCAAGCCCGCCTTTGCAGCGAGGTGATGGGCAGCTACAACCATCCCCCTGCGCCCGACGAAATTGTAAGGCTGATGGCGGTCTGAAGGAGGCTCCGGGATTTCTATTTCTCTAGGTCGGCAAGAAAAGGGAAACACCAGTAATAACGAAGTGATAAGAGAAAAGATTGCATTTTTAATGAACAGAGCTTTCTTCTTCCTCAAGATCTTTCTCCTCTTCTAGAATTTTTGAAATCTCCTCTGGAGATGGGAGATCCTTTATATCGGTTAGACCAAAATATGCTAAAAATTTATCAGTCGTCCTGTAGATCAGCGGACTCCCTGGGCTCTTTTTTCTTCCTACAATTTTGATCAGTTTTTTCTGAAGGAGAGTTTTGAGGGTGTGGCTGGAATCCACTCCTCTCATAGCCGAGATTTCAGCCAGGGTTGCAGGTTGGTGGTAAGCGATGGCTGACAAAGCCTCCAAAGCCGCTGAAGATAGTTTGGCTTTTCTTTCCAACTTGAAAAGACGCCTTATCCATATATCATGCTCAGGCCTTGTTGAGAAAAGATAGCCACCTGCAGATTGGATGATCTGGATTCCCCTTTCATTTGTAGCATAGCTTTCAAGAAGCTCTTTAATAGCCTTCTCAATCTCCTCTTCTGAGTATTCTTGAAGAACATTTTTAATTTTCTCTAACGTCAGCGGCTCCAGGGAAATAAAGATCAAAGATTCGATGACTTCCTTCAGGCTGTTTTTCATCATTTTCTCTTCAAATAAGCTTCTTGGCGAAGCCTAACCTTGATCGGCTGGAAAGGGCCTTTTTGGACGGCAATGACTATTCTGGACTTGATAAGTTCCAGAAGGCTGAAAAAAGAAACAAAAGCTTCTTCAAAAGATTCCTGCTGGCTGAAATAATCCAAAAAATCTAGAAATGAGTTCTCCTTTAAAACAGCCATGATCTCCTTCGTTTTTTCTTCTAGAGAAAATTCTTTCCTCTTAATGGTTCTTGTCTTTTTTTTCTCCTTTTTCCTCATGAGAGAAAAAAAGGATTCAGCCAGGTCATATAGAGAGACTTCCATGAAATCCGTTTCTTCTTCTGGAAACAGAGAGGGGAGAGCTGTTCTTTTCCACTTCTGCAGTTCATCTTCTTCCTTTTTTCTTAAAAGGAGGCTGGCTGCTTTTATTTTTTGATAATCCAGAAGCTGGTCCACGAGAATTTGACGGGGGTCTTTTTCTTCGTCTAGGGCCCTTTCTCGAGGGAGAAGCATCTGGGATTTGATATAGATGAGGAGCGAAGCTATGAGAAGAAATTCAGCTTCCCTATCGAGATTTATCCTTTCCTTATGGTTGAGGTATTCTAAATATTCTCTGGTGATTGTGGCCATAGGAATATCATTGATATCAATTTTTTTCTTCTTAATCAGAAACAGGAGAAGGTCCAGAGGGCCTTCGAAAACTTCTAACCTTACTTGATATGTTGCGGAGGCGTCCATAGATATCGATTATTTTTTAAAGACCTATAGCAGATCTTACTTCTTCCATGGTCTTTTGGGCTACTCGTCTTGCTTTGTCATTACCTTCTTCCAGAATTTCCCAAACAAGCCGAGGTTTTTTTTCGAATTTATCCCTTTTTTCCCTGTAAGAGGTAAGAAGGTTAAGGAGGCTTTCGATGACCACGTTTTTACATTCCAAACATCCTATTCCGGCTGTTCGACACCCCTGAGCCAATTCCTCTCTTCGTTTTTTCGCCACAAAGGCTCTGTTCAGAGTAAACACGGGGCAGTCTTCTGGGACTCCAGGATCTGTCCTGCGTTTGCGCCTGACATCCGTCTTCATGGTTGATATTTTTTGTCGAATGACTTCCGGTGAGTCTTTGAGCAAAATCGCATTCCCGTAAGACTTGCTCATTTTGCGCCCGTCTGTTCCGGCCAGCTTGGGGACTTCTGTAAGAAAGGTTTGAGGCTCGGGAAAAATGTTGCCAAAAAGGCGGTTGAATCGCCTTGTCACTTCTCGGGCAAATTCAAGGTGAAAAGCCTGGTCTTCGCCTACAGGCACGGCATCTGCTTTATAGATAAGAATATCAGCTGCTTGAAGCACAGGATATCCGAGGAATCCGTATGTGTTCAGGTCTTTATCAGGAAGTTCCCTCTGCATTTCTTTGAATGTGGGAACTCTATGCAGCCAGGGAAGGGGGATAACCATCGAGAGAAGCAGATGGAGCTCAGCATGCTCTTTGATATCTGATTGAACGAAAAGAACGCTTTTTTTCGGGTCTAATCCTGTGCTCAACCAATCCACAGCCACTTCAAATGTATAATCTTTAATGACCTTTGAATCCTGGTATTCAGAACTGAAGGCGTGCCAGGTGACAATAGTGTAGTAGCACTTGTATTCCTCCTGGAATTTGAGCCAGTTGCGCAGAGCCCCAGCCAGATGCCCAAGATGGAGAGGACCTGTAGGTCTCATTCCGCTGAGAACAACTTTTTTCTTTTTTTCTCCCATTTTAGGCCACGGCAATGGTCGCTATTAAAATATAGATGGGTCTAAAAATAAGGTTAAGAAATCCGATAAAAAGTAATCCGAGAATGATAAGAAATCCAAAGGGGCGGATTCGATCGTATTTTTCTGCCGCTTCATCAGAGAGAAGGCCCATCAGGACTCCGCCTCCATCCAGAGGTGGGATAGGTATCATGTTGAAAATAGCCAGGAGAGTATTGATAAGAGCACCATAAAATAAGATCAAAGCCAATCCACCAAGGGGATGAAATCCACCAGCAAAACCAGTTTGGGCGAAAATGAAAGACCTGAGAAAGTAAACTATATTGGGATTAAGGAACTTCAGGATCACGATGCCTATTAAAAAGACTACGGCGGCCGTCAAGTTAGAGAGAGGTCCGGCGGCTGATATCCAGAGGTTGTCGCGGCGTGGATTCCTCAAATTGAGAGGATTGACCGGTACTGGCTTGGCCCAGCCGATAAAAGGGATGCCTGTTATCATCATAATAAGGGGGAGAATTACCGTGCCGATAGGATCGATGTGTGGTATGGGATTGAGAGTTATTCTACCCAGATGGTAGGCTGTGGGGTCTCCAAATTTGAGGGCGGCCCAGCCGTGGGCAGACTCGTGAATTGTGATGGCAAAAAGCAGGATGAAGTAAGCGATTATTCTTATTATTATTTCCATTTTAAACTAGAGCTATTTATAGCATAACATTCATAAAGGGTAAAGCATTTCATTTATCTGGCTTATAATAGGAATACTAGATAAACAAGAAAAGCCTGATAAGTATGAAATGGATAAAAGAGAATATAAAAAAAGCTTAATCAACGATGATGGAGCCTTTAATTAAATGGCAAAAAATGGGGCCAGGCCCCATTTCATAATTAAATAAAAAGGGACAGGTTCGTTTCTAATGAAAATTTGCCTGTTCCCTTGAATTAGCCTTTCAGGATTTTATCGACTTCTTCCTTGTCGACATCCAGGATATAAGGAATGCCGCTTATGTTTGCTCCATCTTGCGTTAAAGCCGCGATGTCATTTCGAGTGATATATTGAAGGGCAAACTTTCTGTTTCCTGCCATGAGCTGCCGTAATCCTTGGCTGAGCCTTGTGAAGTAACTGTAAAGGCCCATAGCACCTGTAGGTATATTGTTGAATCTCTCTTTGTATTTTCTTTTCAATTCTGGAGCTGTTACAAAAATTTCTTCAGCAGAGCTTCCGAAACGTTCGACGTATACAGGAATCAGCCCTTCCTCTATTGTCTTGCCAATGGTTTTGCCCACCATTGTTGCGGCCATGGGTCCTCTTGCCATACCTACCGCCTTAAAATAAGGGGCTCCTAGAGCCAGTGCCTTGTAAATCTGGTCTTCTAAGGTGATTCCTCCAGAGACCACAACATCCGGGATATAATCTCCTTTCTCATCAAGTTTACGGAGATACTGATACAACAGAGACCAAATTTCAACACTCGGGATGCCCCATTCATTCATCATCCGCCAGGGGCTCATTCCTGTTCCTCCACCCGCTCCATCAACCGTTAGAAGGTCAATCTTAGCTTTTGAAGAGAATTTTACTGCCCGGGCTAAGTCTGCGGGTCTGTAGGCTCCTGTTTTGAGGAATACATATTTTGCTCCTGCACTTCTCAGCTCCTCTACTCTCTGTATAAAGCTTTCTTCCTCAACCATACCCAAACGAGAGTGTCTTTCAAATTCTTTGAAACTACCTTTCTCAAAAGCCTTAATCACGTTGGGACTTTCAGGGTCTGGCAGAACGATGTAGCCTCTCTTTTTTAATTCCTGGGCTTTCTTTAGATCTTTTATCTTGACTTCTCCGCCTATGTCCTTGGCTCCTTGACCCCATTTCAGCTCCACAGCTTCGACCCCCAATTTTTTTATAACATATTCATGAACTCCCAATCGCGTATCTTCCACATTGGCCTGAACTGCAATTGTACCGTAACCATTTTCTTGCCATTCTTTAAACAGGTTCACCCTGGTTTCCATATCAGGGGACCGGACAATATTCCCGTTTTTGAATTCGGATTCTTCATCCATGCCGCAGACATTTTCGCCTATGGTGAGAATTGTTCCAGAAAGGGCTGCTCCAATGGCTAATCCTTGCCAGTTCTGCTTAGCCACATTGGTGGAGCCCATTGCAGACACGATAAAAGGGACTTTTAACTTAATTCCTTTATCATGTCCTATTCGTGTTTCAATAGTCACCTTAGGGAATGTGGCTTTATCGGAGTCAGCTTTTACGCCATGGGCACCGACTGCAGTTCCCATGATACTGAAATGAGAAAGGTCAACTGGGTATTCTTTTTCAGAGGCTGAAGTGATGATACCAAAGGGTTGTGGATAGAGAACTTCAGGACCACGATAGGCAGATTTTCCTATTTCACACATTCCGATACAACCGTCAACACAGGTAACGCACATCCCGCTAAAGGGGCTGATAGAGCCCTCTGTTCTGTTCTTTGTTAAAGTGGCAGCACTTCTGTTGAGTTTTGTATAAGCCATTGTCATAACCTCCTTATTTCATTGGTAATCAGTAAATAGTAAGAAAAAAGATTTATTATTATTCATTACTCTTCATAGTTTATTTTTCATTGTTTTCTTTTTTTCTGTTTTTTCTCTAACACAAGTGCCGCAGCGACCGGCATCATACATCCAGCATTGGAGCTCATCGTAATGGTCCAAGCAGGTTGGATCCATGGTTAGACAGGCATTGCAAACAGCTGTGTCTGGTTGCGGGCCTTGGCACCTCAGCTGGCATGCAGGACAGATATAGATGCAACCGCCACAGAGACGACATTCCTCAGAGCGGATGTCGAAGGGAGTCGATATTTTTCTTTTGTACCCTCGATTCTGAAAACCGATAGCTTTGCCGTCCATTTGCTCTCTGCAAATACGGACACAGAGGCCGCAGAGGATGCATTCTTCGTTTCGAATCTTGAACCTAACTTTTGTAACTCCGAATTTAGAGGCCAAGTCCTGGATAGTTTTAGAATTAGGAGCAATAGAAATCATAAGCTCTATCATCATCCTTCTCGTTTCGATGACTCTTTTTGTATCAGTGTTAACCACAAGCCCTTCCTCAACAGGATAAGTGCAGGATGAGACTAATTTGGTCTTAAGTCCCCCTCCTATCTCCACAAGACAGAGGCGGCAGCCTCCGTAGGGACTTAGCCCTTCGTTGTAGCAGAGAGTTGGAATAGCAATCCCATAAAACTTACAGGCCTCTAAAATCGTCCATCCCTTTTCAACTCTAACCTCTGCACCGTTTAATCTAATTGTAATCATCTTCTCTCCTTATCCCACGGAGCCTTTCCCCAGAGTTTTTCTATGCTTCAAATCTGTAAGATTGCTTCTATTCATATTGTATCGGCTACTCCTGAATTTTTTTTAAAAATGAGAAATATTGATTTACTTTTTCTGTTTTTATCTTTTTTGCCGCAAATATAGGATGGGTAGCAAGTGAGTCTCGAATCCTTTGGTCAACCTTACACCTCCAACACTCATAATTATTGGAACAAACCTTGTAAGACACTAAACCCATGAGCGAATATCTACATTTATGTTCAATACCAAGCAACTCACGGAATCTTTTCACAGCATCCAATTCCATTTCAATAGCACCTGTAGGACAAACAAAAGAGCAGGCTCCGCAACCGATACAAACATCCGATGCCAGGTGAAAAGGAGTATCTACTTTCAACTTTTTGCCACGATTCACAAATCCAATTGCACCTATTCCCGCAACTTCATTGCAAACACGCACACACAGGCCGCAAAGGATGCAGTCCAAATTCTTAGTTTTGAAGCGAGGCTTTTTAATGCCCATTTTATCAGCCAAATCCCTGATTGCTTTTATATCCGGGCACCTAGCCAATAGAAATTCTACAATCATGCGTCGCCTCTTCAGAACTCTGTCGGAGATAGTTAAAACCTTCATTCCTTCATCAACAAGAAAAGAGCAGGCTGCTACCATTCGGTTTTTCTTTTCCCCAATTATCTCAACAACACAGAGCCTGCAGGCACCATAAGGGGGAAGTCCTTCATGATAGCAGAGTGTGGGAATTTCTATTCCAAGTTTTTCGGATGCTTTAAGCAATGTCGTTCCTTCTTTGACGGCAACTTTTTGATTATCAATAAAAAGCGTTATCATTTTCCCTCACTTTATGATTATCGAATCAAACTTACAGGTCTCATAACATGCTCCACACTTAATGCATTTCTCTTGGTCGAGACTATGAAGTTTCTTTTTCTCTCCAGTAATAGCCTGAGTTGGACAAGGTCTCACACAAGCTCCACATCCGTTGCACTTTTCAGCATCAATTGAGTATGAGATTAAATCAAGGCACACACCTGCTGGGCACCTTTTGTTTATGATGTGCTCCTCATATTCATTTCTAAAGTACTTTATGGTTGTCAGAACAGGATTACTCGCAGTTTGACCAAGCCCGCACAAGGACATCTCCTTTACAGTCAGGGCAATCTCTTCCAGCAATTCAATATCTGCCTCTTCTCCTTCGCCCTTACAAATATTGTTGAGTATTTCTCGCATTTTCTCTATCCCTTCCCGACATGGAACACACTTGCCGCAAGATTCATCTTCAAGAAAGGCAAGAAAGTATTTAGCTACATCCACCATACAGGTATTTTCGTCCATTACAATCATGCCACCTGACCCCATCATAGATCCCACTTCTGTCAGTTTTTCAAAGTCAACTGGTAGATCTATTAGACTTTCCGGGATACACCCTCCGGATGGGCCGCCTGTCTGAACAGCCTTGAATTTCCTGTTATCGAGAATTCCACCTCCTATGTCATAGACAATCTCCCTCAAGGTAATGCCCATAGGTACTTCCACTAATCCGGTATTGTTCACTTTTCCAACCACAGAGAATACTTTTGTACCCTTACTCTTCTCTGTCCCGATCTTAGAGTACCAGTCTGCCCCTTTATCAATAATTACAGGAACATTTGCCCATGTTTCAACATTATTAATATTAGTTGGTTTGCCCCATAAGCCGCTCTTTGCAGGAAAAGGTGGTCTTGGCCTCGGTCCACTCCATCCGCCTTCAATTGAAGCGATAAGAGCTGTCTCTTCGCCACAAACGAAAGCTCCAGCTCCTTTATTTACTCGTACCTCAAAGTTAAAGCCTGAATTGAATATATCCTTCCCGAGCAACCCATGTTCTTCAGCCTGCTTGACAGCCTGTAAAAATTTTACTATAGCTTGTGGATATTCTGCTCGAACATAAATATATCCAGTACTTGCACCTATAGCATAAGCTCCTATTAGCATTCCCTCTAAAACACTGTGTGGATCTCCTTCTAATAAGCTTCTGTCCATATAAGCACCAGGGTCACCTTCGTCAGCATTACAAATTATATATTTAATCTTTCCCTTTGATGACCTGGTAATCTGCCATTTTTTGCCTGTCAGGAATCCGGCGCCTCCTCTTCCTCTAAGCCCTGATTCAGCAATCATATCTACTACTTCTTTTGGTTTCATTTCAGTAAGCACTTTGTGCAATGCGAAGTAGCCTCTCTTAGCAATATATTCCTCAATACAATCAGGATTTATAAAACCACAATTCCTCAGGGCGATCTTTTTCTGTTTTTTATAGAAATCAACATCTTTGTAGAATGGTATTCCATCCAATCTTGGGCTGTATTTTTCTCCTATTTGGCATAGCATCCATTCATTTTTAATTTTCTGATTTTTAATATTGGTTATTAGCTCTGGTACTTTATCATAAGACATTTCAGCATAGACTACCTTTGGCTTTCCTGGCTCTATAACATCTACCAATGGTTCCCTTTGGCAGAACCCAAGGCATCCGGTCTGGCTGAGGACACAATCCAGCTTCTGGTTCTGCACTTCTTCTGAAATTGCTTGGAATACTTCCCTAGCTCCAGTGGAAATGCCACAAGTAGCCATCCCTACACTGATCTTTGTCTTGGTTGGATAAATCAAGTTTAATCCCTTCTCTTTGAGAAGCTCTAAATCGTCCAAAGTTACTATTTTTGAATTACTCATATTTCTTGAGCATAGGTGTTATTTTCCCTTGTGTTAATCGACCATGGGTATCATCGTCGATTCTTATAACTGGGGCTAGGCTACAACACCCAACGCACCTTACGACTTCCAAGCTGAATTTAGAATCCAAAGTTATCGATCCTGATTTTATATTCAGATCTCTTTCAATCTTTTCCAAAATTCTTACTCCTCCCCTTATGTGACATGCAGTGCCAAGACACACATTAATTAAATGTCTTCCTCGCCGTTTCAGGCTGAAGGTTTTATAGAAAGTTGCTAAATGATACACAAGACTAAATGGAATTCCTAATTTCTCTGCAACATAGCCTAATACCTCCATGGGTAAGAAGTTAAATTCATTCTGAATATCCTGCAATATACTGATTAATTGTGATTTTTGCATGTTGAACTTTTCTAAGATCTTATCTATTTTATTAAATTTCATCTATTCCTCTATATCACATCTTCTGCATCGTTTCGCTTCACGAATTGCCATTTTTTCAGTGTAGCCCAATTCAACTTCCTCGAAACTTTGCAACCTCTTATTCCTACTCAGTAACGGCATCTTAGGACGCTTTAGCTCTTCCTCTTCCTTGGTCAACTGAATAGGTTCAATCTGCATCCTGGGTTTAGGCCTCTTATATCCTTCAAACTTCTTACCACTAATGTAGTTATCAATGGATGCAGCTGCCTTTTTGCCAGCTGCTATAGCTTCAATCACAGTTGCAGGTCCTGTTACAACATCGCCACCGGCAAAAACGCCCGATACATTTGTTTGTAGAGTATAAGGATCAACAACAAGCAGATTCCAGTTCGAGATTTCAAACTTACGGTTTAAAAACGTAAGATCCGGTACTTGACCGGTTGCTCGTATTATTGTATCGGCATCAATGGTAAACTCGGAACCTTCTAACGGGATAAGTTCTCTCCGACTTCTGCTATCAGCTTTTCCAACTCGTGCATGAATGCACTGCAGACCTGCCACTTTTCCCTCTTTGCTTAAAATTTTATTAGGAATAGTTAAATAATGGACCTTTACACCTTCATCTATAGCCTGATCAATTTCTGAGTAGTCTAGAGGCATTTCTTCCTTTGATCTTCTATAAATTATATTTACTTCACTTGAACCAAGGCGCTTGCATACTCGTGCCGCGTCCACAGAAATGTGATCGTCTCCTAGGATAGCAATCTTATCACCGGGTTTCTTCTGGTTCCCAAGATTTACATCTTTCAAGAAAGTCACACAGTCAATAATACCCTTCAACACATCCTCTCCGGGCAATCCCAATTTTAATGATTTATACGCACCCGTGGCTATGAATATCGCCTTATATCCTTTCTTTTTGAGGTCATTTAAGCTTAGATCCTTTCCAATCGCTGCGTTGGTCTTAATTTCAACTCCAAGGGCAAGAATTGCATCAATCTCAGCCTTAACTATCTCTTTTGGTAAACGATAAGCGGGAATACCTACAGATAACATCCCACCTGCTACTGGCAGTGCCTCAAATACAGTGGTCCTATAGCCTAATCGCGCTAAATTATAAGCAGCCGTTAAACCTGCCGGACCTGATCCGATGATCGCAACTCTCTCTTTTCTCTTGCTTTGTATGGACGGCACGTTATATCCCTCGCGCTTGAGCACGTAGTCTGCACAAAACCGCTTAAGTGAATGTATGGCAACAGGCTTATCAAATTCGCCCATTTTACAATTTAACTCACATGGATGATTACATACGCGTCCACAAATTGCTGGAAAAGGATTGTCCTCTCTAATCAAATCAACTGCTTCATTGAATTTGCCCCAAGCAATCATAGCGATATAGCTCGGAACATCTATACCAACAGGGCAGGCATCTTGACAGGGAGAAGGCACAAGTCTCTTACACACCAATGCAGGACACCATTTTTCTATAACGTGAGCCTTATATTCATCCCTAAAGTATCTCAAAGTACTCAAGACAGGATTACTCGCAGTCTGCCCAAGCCCACACATTGAAGCATCTTTCACTTTAAGGGCTAATTCTTCTAATACATAAAGCTGTTCCATCGTCGCGTGTCCTTTTGTAATGTCGGCTACTATTTCCCACATGCGCTGGATTCCTTCTCTGCAGCTTAGACACTTGCCGCAAGATTCATCGCGAAGAAAGTTCAAGAAATATTTTGCCAGATCCACCATGCATGTGTTCTCATCCGTAACGATCATCCCACCAGATCCCATTATGCTTCCCGCCTCTGCAAGTCTTTCATAATCTACAGGTAAATCTAGCAATTTATCAGGAATACAACCCCCTGAAGGACCGCCAGTCTGGACTGACTTAAACTTCTTGCCGCCTGGAATCCCTCCTCCTAAGTCATATATGATTTCGCGCAAAGTTATGCCTATTGGAACTTCAACTAGCCCTGTATTGTTTATTTTGCCAACTAATGAGAATATCTTCGTCCCTTTGCTTCCATTCGTGCCAATTTTTGAGAACCAATCAGCGCCCTTTTCAATGATTACAGGAATATTCGCCCAGGTTTCAACATTATTGATGTTTGTTGGTTTGCCCCATAAACCTTTCATAGCAGGGAAGGGAGGCCTCTGGCGAGGTTCGCCTTTTCTTCCTTCGATAGAAGCAATTAAAGCTGTTTCTTCTCCGCAGACAAAGGCCCCAGCTCCCTTGTTAATGTGGATTTGGAAATTAATGCCTGTTCCAAGTATGTTTTTTCCTAAAAGTCCTAATTTTTTGGCTTGAGAGATTGCTAAGGAAACATGTTCAACAGCCAGAGGGTATTCATCTCGAACATAAATATAGCCTTCTTCTGCCCCTATTGCGTAAGCTCCTATTATCATGCCTTCCAGAACGCGGTGTGGATTTCCTTCCAATAAACTTCGATCCATATAGGCTCCGGGGTCACCTTCATCAGCATTGCAGATTATATATTTCGTGTCTCCTTTAGCTTTTCTTGCGAACTCCCACTTCTTTCCTGTATGGAATCCTGCTCCTCCTCTTCCCCTCAGACCAGATTGCTTCACGGCCTCGATGATTTCTTCTTGAGTCATACTACTTAAAACTTTGACAAGCGATAAGTACCCACCAATGGAGAGATAATCGTTGATATCGGTAGGATCAATCAAGGCGTTATCCCCAAGAATAATTCGCTTTTGATGCTTGTAAAAAGGAATATCGTTTTCCTGGATATACCTTTCTTTCGTGGAGGGATCAGAATACAAAAGTTGGTCTATAATTTTATTACCTAATACAGTTTGAGCAAGAATATCTTTAGCGTTCTTGGGCTCGACCTTCTGATAAAAAATATTGTGGGGATGAATAATGATGTTAGGCTCAGCCTCACAGAAACCATGGCAACCTGTAACTTTAATTTTAATGTCATTTTCTAACTTTTGTTTCTTGATAGCATTTTTTAAAGCCTTAATTACTCTTAATGATCCCCTTGCCCGACCGCAGGTTCCTGCTGAGATAGTAAGAATAGGTTTCTCTGTGGATTTTCTTTTTTGGATTTGGATTTCAATAGCTTGTTTCAAATCTGTGATTGATTGTATTTTCATTATGTTTTTCACTTTACTTCATTTTTTTCTGTACTTCTTTAGAATCGAATCGACTGTTCCAATAGACGTTTGGGAGTGGTAGTTGCCATCCACTACCACAACTGGACCAATAGCACAGCACCCTAAACAAGCAACCGTTTCCAACGTAAAGCGCATGTCTTTTGTAGTCTCACCCGCTTTTATATTTAGTTTTCTTTTAAATTCTTCCAGAATTTTAGGGCCTCCCCTTACGTGACAGGCGGTTCCCAAACAAACAGTTATGAGATGTTTTCCCCGTGGTTTGAGGCTGAAAGTACGGTAAAAAGTAGCCACCCCGAAGATATCGATAAGAGGAATATCCAGAGATTTTGAGACAATCTTTAAAGCTTCTGGGGGAAGATAATTATATTCTTCCTGTATATCCTGGAGGATTGATATAAGGGCTTTTTTTTCGTTGTTGTATTTTTTTATTCGCTTTTTGACTTTTAATTCTTCAACTTCCACCCATTTCCCTCCAAATTCTTGTTTATTCTTGTGTTACTCTCAAAAAGGTCAGGCTGATAACAACCCGGGATGATTTTGAGAAAAGTCTTTGTAGGGACTCATATTCAGTTTGCGTTTATTCTGAGAGCTTTGACTTGAGCCTGGACGATTTTTGTGAAGTGGGGGAGAAAGATTCTAATTGAGTATGAAATTTATGATTCCTCCTGTAAAATTAAAAGTATATATAATTTATAAAGTATGTATAGAATATTAACAACGTATTATAGCAAATATATTTTATTCTTGTCCAGAAATTTTCCAAATATTAATCCAAACTCTGCAGTTCCGTTTTCTCTTTACTATCTAATTACACTGACATATCCTAATTATAAAAGCTTGAAAGGTCTGACCCCCACTAAAGTTTTCTTGACAGTGTTAAGGAATATGCCATAATTAGATTCAACCTTTTTAAGGAGAAGCAAAATGGCCAAAAAAATTCACAGATCCATAGGCCATCATTATATCGTTGAAGCATCCGGGTGTGATCCGAAGATTATTAAGAGTGTGGATAAAGTGCAGCAGATTTTAGTCAAAGCTGCAGAGATTGCCCAGGCTCAGGTATGGTCTATTTCTGTTAACAAGTTCCCGCCTCAAGGAGTCAGCGGAGTTATCGTGATCTCAGAATCGCATATATCCTGCCACACGTGGCCAGAATATGGCTATGTTGCCTTAGACTTCTACACTTGCGGCAACTCTGGAGATCCAGAGAAAGCAGTTTTTTATGCTGTCGAGGCTTTTGGGGCTTCCACTTCTCATATTACAGAAATTACTCGTGGAATCGAGGAAGGAGACAAGATTTTCTACCACAGCTTTATTACCTGGGAAGAAGATTTCGTCAAAGGCAAGCAAAAAAAATAAAAAGCAAGTGTTAAATTTTTTTACAGTTTTCGGCCGATTCTTAATAAACCTCACCTAAAACTATCCTTACCCAGCCAAAGGTGGAATATTTTTCTTGGATTAATTTGGCACAAAAATTGCTATATTTTAAAATAAGGACACAAGAAGAAGGAATGAGGAAGTATCACAAAAATAAGCATATTCCTATAGAATTTATATTAATTCTTCTTTCTGTTATAATAAATAAATGAAAAATATATCAATTCTTGGGCTTCCTCTGTTCTTCTTCCTTACATTTTCTTTAATTCCCCAGGTTGCTGCTGAAGAGCAAAGTATTAGTGAATTTATTTCTCAAATTCAAGAGTCCCTAGATCAGAAGGATATCCCGGCATACCTGAATCGTTTTTCAAATGAAGTAAGGGAAAAAGAGAGGTTGATTGTAAATAACAGGTTTAATGTCCTGCGGTTGGATAGTGTGACTTTATTCAAGCCCAGTAAATTGACCCAAACAGAGGGTGAAGCCAAAATATATCTTCAGGCTCTCTTTCAAAATTCTTACTCTGCTGCCATAGAAACCTGGCATTTATCGCTTATTAAGGTGAACGATCAGTGGCTGATAGAGCAGAAAAGGGTGCTGGGAAGAGTCAATATCATGTATAAGATTAAAATTCCATCTGAAAGAGCTGAAAGAGTTAAATCGATCGAAGTTGAACATGCGGATATCAAACTTTCCTTTAAAGATGCAATAATCTTTTACGATAACATCCCAGGCCTTGAAACGGGCCTTCTTATCTTGGGGAAGGGTCACTTGCACTTTTATCCCTCTGACCCAGGAGAAAAGCATCAGCTTGATTTAATCTATAAAAAAAGCTTTCTTGAAGATGATCTTACATGTGCCTACCTCAGGTTTTCCGACTATTTTTTTCGGAAGAACATCAGGATAGTAAAGGATCCAGATGAGGAAGGCTTCCAGGCTTCTATCCTAGAAAGAAATAAAGCTTACTCCTTGTTTTCAAAATATTATTCCCGGTCCTTCACGATTGAAAATTCCCTTAATAAAGAGTTACTTACTGCCTTACCTCAAGGGAACGAGGTAGTTTTCAACTTTGAAGGAAAAAAGTTGGGGGATCTTGCTTATATCTATTCTCCTTTCACACCGGAAGAAATTAATCTTTACCGCTGGAAAGATGAAAAAATTATCAACCTTTATTCGCCCTACAAGGAGGGGAGAAAAAAGAGAATTTTTATATCTTTCGTCGAGATGTTTGAAGTTAAAAGCTACAAAATTGAAATCGACTTTAAACCTCAACAGTTTTATATTTCTGGGAAAGCAAAGGTTGAAGTGGAGTCTAAAGTTGATTCCCTCGAACGAATAATGCTTAAGCTTAATCCTGAGTTAGATATTCTTCGCATTTATGATGAGGATAAGCGGGCGTTGATCTACAGCCAAGATAAATTGAGAGGGTCTCTTTATGTTTATTTTATCCATCCCCCTCCTGAAAATAAGCCTTACTCCATAGAGATATATTACAGGGGAAAGCTTGTTCCTCCCAAGCAAGTAACGGATGTCATCGCTGGGCTTCAGTTTGATAAGAACCTCAGCTATGTAACTCCTAAATCCGAGACCTATCTTTTTAGTCGAAGTGCCTTCTGGTATCCCTCCCCTCCAGGTGATGATTATTTCAAGGCCCGTTTAAGAATAATTGTCCCTCCTGAATACCAGTGTATTTCCAATGGAGAATTGATAGAGAAAAGCAGATTGAACGATGTGGAAAGAGTAGAAGAAATAGAAAAAACAGGAAGCTCTGTTTATATCTTTGAAACAAAATATCCGATTAAATACCTTTCTTTTCTTGTTGGTAAGTTTATTAAGGTAGAAGAGGATTTGAAGTCTCTGCCGCTAAAGCATTTCTACGCATCTGGCATCAGCTTTCAAAAAAAAGGGCTTCTAGAGGAGGCCAAAAATATTATTCAATTCTATGAAAACAAGTTTGGCCCCTATCCTTACGAAAAGCTAACTATTGTCCGCAGAATTTGGTCTGCGAGTGGAGGTCATAGCCCAGCCTCTTTTATTGTTATTAATGAATTACCCCCAACTCAGAACGGAGGTTTATACGCAAGCACAAGAAGCCCGGTTGATCTTTCTCGCTGGAAAGAATATTTCATCGCCCATGAAATTGCTCACCAGTGGTGGGGGCAAGCCGTAACATGGAAAACGTATCATGATCAATGGTTAAGCGAAGGCTTAGCTCAGTTTTCGGCCACTTTGTACTTAATCGAGAAGCGTGGTGAGGGAGTATTTCCTTCTATTTTGAAGAAATTCTCTCAATGGACTGGAAAAAAATCGATATGGGGAGCGATAACTCTTGGCTCCCGTCTCAACTATCATAATCCTGAAGCTTACCAAGCAATAATTTATAACAAGGCTTCTTTAGTCTTGAATATGCTGAGAGATCTCCTGGGAGAAGAAGCGTTTTTTAAAGGATTACAAGAATTTTTCAGAAGGCATAAGTACGGTGCGGCAAGTACGAAAGATTTCATCAAAACGATTAGAGCGGTATCAGGGAAAGATCTTGCAGTATTTTTCAGGAATTGGTTTGATTCCTATGTTCTCCCTGAGGTCAACGTTTCTCACTCTGTCCTGAAAGAAGAGGGAGGATACATTCTGAAATTAAGAATCAACCAACAGAAAGAGCCCTTCGTTTTCCCCTTATGGGTAGAGTGGATTGAGAACGGGAATAGAGTCGAGAAAAGACTGATAATTGACGAGAGAAAAGAAGAGTTTGATTTTGAATTAGAGTCTAAGCCCAGAAAAATAAAGATAAACCCGAATAGAGCTGTGCCAGGAAGATTTAATTAATGGGGACAGGCCTCTTTTTCTATTCAGGCATCTTTTTCTGTTTTGCAGGTTATAATAACTTTTTGGATAAAGAACGGACCTGTTGGTTATGCTCAGTAATTAGGTTACACTTTGGTAAGGATATTGAAGGCAAAAGTGTCATTGCGAGCGAAGCGCGGCAATCTCTTAGGGGAAAATGCTTTTTTTATGAGATTGCTTCACTCCGTTCGCAATGACATTATAAAATCGTTACTGAATTATTGAGCTAGTACACCTGTCCACTTTTTTATATCTTTTACGAGTTTGATTTATCAAATCCACCTTTTAAAAAAGTAGCCTGTCCCTTTTTTTCTTCCTTTTTCTCTTCCCCTCTTTTGCAATTATAGGTTCGAGATATCTATATTTAACCTCTTGATCATCTCATTCAAAGTGGTGGGCTTAAGTCCCAAGAGGTTAGCAGCTTTTTTCTGTATTCCTTTTGCTTGCTTTAAGGCGCTGATGATAGCCTTTTTCTGGAATGTTTGAATATTTTCCTTGAGATTGAGCTCGTTGTTTATAGAGGCCGCTGCTCTGGTTTCTTCCTGAGGAGCGAGGAGGAACGGAGGGAGACTCACCCTGGAAATGAGTTTGGACTTAGTCAGAACAACAGCTCTCTCGATAAGGTTTTCCAGTTCTCTTATATTTCCTGGCCAATCGTAATTTATAAGTGTCTCCATGACGTCTTCAGTGACACCAAGGATTTCTTTTTTATTTTCTTTACCATACGTATCTAAGAAATGTTTAACCAGAAGTGGAATATCATCTTTTCTTTCTTTTAGCAATGGCAGCTCTATTTTGATGACGTTCAAGCGGTAGAAGAGGTCTTCCCGAAACTTCTTTTCACTGATTAGCTCCTCCAAATCTGCGTTAGTAGCGGCAATGACCCTGACATCGACTCTAATTGTTTTTGTCCCCCCTAATCTCATGAATTCTCTATCCTGCATAACTCGTAGCAATTTCGATTGAGTTTCCATATTGAGAGAAGATATTTCATCAAAGAATATTGTTCCTTTCTCAGCCGCTTCAAAAAGACCCTTTTTGCTGCTTACAGCTCCAGTGAAGGCCCCCTTTACGTGGCCAAAAAGATGGCTTTCCAACAGGTCCGGGGGAAGAGAGCCGCTGTTTACGACTACGAAGGGGGAATTTTTCCGGTCGCTGTTTTGGTGAATGGCTCTCGCGACTAGCTCTTTACCTGTTCCACTTTCACCTTGAAGCAAAATCGTGCTTCGGGTAGGGGCAGAGGCCTTGACTGTTTCGAATACATTTTTCATGACTTCGCTTTTTCCGATGATGTTTTCAAAACTGAACTTTCTCTGGAGTTCATCTTTCAACCGTATGTTTTCTTCTTGAAGCTTTCTATGTTCTATTGCTCTTTTTACCGTCAAAAGCAATTCATCGTGCTTGAAGGGCTTCTGGATATAATCATATGCTCCGATTTTCATAGCAGAGATAGCTGATTCCACTGAGGCAAAGGCTGTTATTATGATAATTACAGCGTTTGGATCGATTTTTTTCAATTTTTTGAGGACCTCTATTCCGTCCATTCCAGGCAGAAGCAAATCCAGAAGAACAAGTTCAAAGGATGAGGAAGAATGTTTATCAAGAGCTTCTTCCCCGCTTGAAGAATTTTCTACCTCGTAGCCTTCTGAGGATAAGAGATCGCCCAATACTTCATGGATGATGGGTTCGTCGTCGATAATATGGATCATTCCTTTTTGAGTCATTTTCTTGATTTATGAAACAGTAAATTTATCTAACTTTCTCTTATCTAAATCCATAGGAAGATAAATCGTGAAAGTAGAACCTTTTCCGCTCTCGCTTTCTGCAGCAATATGCCCTTCATGCTCTTGAATAATAGC
>JABAOC010000113.1_pt1 | contig 34284 bp, 41 predicted proteins | sample 7062161 | NCBI WGS metagenome assembly JABAOC01 (sample SAMN14538625, study PRJNA623070) | marine sediment metagenome | biome: marine biome [ENVO:00000428]; feature: marine pelagic biome [ENVO:01000023]; material: deep marine sediment [ENVO:00002113] | place: India: Gulf of Khambhat ... | reverse complement strand
GCGATCTTGGCACGGCCAGCATCCACCGTCCGCGCTGGTGAGGAGCGATTCGTGGCGCAGAGGCTTACCGAATTGGGAATTCCGATCCTCCGCTGCATACGAGGAAAGGGAGTCTTTGAGGGAGCAGACGCCTCTTGGATCGATTGCAAAACAGCAATCATTGCCACGGGGCTCCGCACCAACACCGAGGGCGCGACTCAAGTATCAAATCTTCTGCAAGAGATGGATGTAGAAGTCATAAGAGTCAATCTACCTCATGGAGCAATGCATCTAATGGGAACCCTGCGTTTTGTTGACGGTGACCATGCCATCTGCTGGAGGACCAGAACGCCTCACGCAGCTGTTAAGGCTCTCCGTGATCATGGATACGCCGTCTCCTTCCTTCCCGACGAGGAGGAAGCCATCCATGGAATGGCTCTTAACTTCGTAACCCTAGGTCCAAGCAGGATTCTAATGCCCGCCTGCAATCCAAAGACCCAATCATTCTACGAAGACATGGGCATCAAATGTGAGGCAGTTGAGGTGGACGAAATTCATAAAGCTGCCGGCGGAATCGGATGCCTTACAGGCGTCCTCAAACGAGAGTCGACCGCAAATTAATATAAACTGCGCTCGTGTTTGGGCTCCTATTGATCGCTCGAAGACAAAAAACCGCATTTACGCGTAAAGTTTATATTTGTCGTTTTCTATTTGATATATCTCGAATTAAAAACGACAAATAACGAATAAAGGGGGACGAAGATCGAATTGTCAGAAGATCTGAAAGAGGAGATGAAGCGACTCAAAGAAGAGCTTGCAAGCATGAAGGAAGAGCTCAGAGAAGTGGCTGAAACAAAACGGAAAAAGGGACGTGGCATATACATAGACGTTGGCAACCGCGTGCGAGACTACGTCGAAGATGTCATGGAAGGCGTCGCTGAAGGTATCCACGGCGAACTCGAAAAATCCATATTCATAGGCCCCAGAGGCGTTAGAATTTTCAAAGAAAGAGAACGACGCAGAATAGAAAAGGAACCAAAAGTCAACTTCCCCGAGGTAGCAGAAGTCATGAGCGCCCTGGGCCAAGAATACAGACTGAGAATACTGGGTGAACTGATGACAGGTGGAAAATACATGAGCGACCTGCAAGAAAAGCTGCCCGAGATCACCACAAGCACCCTATCTAGCCACCTCGACGTCCTTCAAGAAGCGGGCCTAGCAGTCCAAGAGAAAGTCAGAGGACGCTACCTAATCACCATGCCCGGCAGAGCCGCCTACAAAATGGCAAGAAGAATCACCAAATTCCTCGAAAGAGGGAAAAAGAATGATCTGGCATGAGTACCAACTAGGCGACGCCGTCTCGAAAACAACCGAAGACACAAGGCTCTGGGAATCAGAAAAAGGAATAGTGGAAATTAACAAAGACGCACTAGCCATTCCAATAGAGCTGGACGATGAAGAGAAAGGCTACCTATTCCATGGCCAAGGCAAACTACTTCTCGACACCATAGTCGAAACAGAGGAAGGCGCCATCGGCAAACCAGTTGAAAGGGAACTGAATAAACCCTTCTTAATGCTAGCAGACACAGAAAAGACACAGCAGTCTCTTACAAGAGTCAGCGAAGGAGACCTCTCAAAAATGGGCTACGAAAACAAACAAGGATTCATGGGAGAAGCGCAAGACCTGTTCAATCGCTTTTTCAAAAATGGAAGCACTCACAGTCGTCACCATCTCAGCAAGCACCGTGGCTTCATCTTCGCCTTCCAGAATCAAACCAACAAACTAGACATCTTAGTCGCTAACGGACCCAAAATCGTCTACACAGCAAAAGATCTAGTCTTCGTCTCCAACAAGAACAAAGTGGTTTTGAAAAGTCCAGATGAAGTAGTCTGCTCGGGCAAGGGAAGATCAGTCATCATCAGCAAAGGCAAATCGGTGATAATCAAGAAATAGCGCCTACGCACACTTTTTAGTGACCAATAAACTGACCACTTTTTCCCAGAACCCTAAACTAGAGTGCCCAATCATTAATGGTCTGCAGTGACAAGAGGCAGAGGAAGCGAGATGGAAGGACAAGCTGATCCAACGACCTTTAGAAGCTATCTGACTTTTTGGTCTGGACAGCTGATTTCATTGTTAGGATCTTCCGTTGCACAATTTGTGATAATCTGGTGGATAACCCTTGAAACAGGAAGTGCTTTGTACCTGTCGCTTGCTTCTCTCCTCGGCTTTGCGCCTATGATAATTCTCTCTCCTTTTGCTGGTGTCTTTGTGGATCGGTGGAGCCGGAAAGCGCTGATTGGTGTTGTTGATTTCCTGCAAGCTTTGGTTACTGTAGCCCTCATCCTTCTGTTTTCAGTAGGTATTGTATCAATCTGGTACGTCTTGGCACTACTTGCTCTGAGGGGGGTATTCCAAGCTTTTCATAATCCTGCAGTAGCAGCTATTGTTCCACTAATGGTTCCTCGCGACAAACTAAGCCGCATGAACGGCGCAACCTATCTCTTTTCTGGAGCGGTAACTCTGGCTGGCCCAGTTCTTGCAGCCTTTCTATTGGAAATCTGGAAAATAGGTCAAATTCTCTGGATTGACGCTGTCACCTTTATGATAGCAGTTATACCTCTCTTGCTGGTTTCAATTCCTTCTGTAAGGAAGGAAGACCCTGATAGTCAAGATGACCCTTCCTTCAAGAGAGAATTTTCAGAAGGCTTGGCGTTTGTTAAGAAGGCAAGAGGCTTTCTGACTTTTATCATGGTTGCAACCGCAATGAATTTCTTGCTGACTCCTGTGTCTACTCTGGCTCCATATTTTGTGAAGTTTGATCATTTCGGAGGAGCCTCAGATCTGGCATTTGTCCTGGCGTCTTTCCAGGGAGGGGTTCTTGCTGGAGGATTGCTGATGCTGGTGATAAAAGGGTTCAAGAGGAAAATGATGACGGTTGTGCTTTCAGTATACGTCATCTTTTCAGGCTATGCGCTGATGGCGCTTGCTCCAACAGGGCTATTTTGGTTTATGGCAATGGCTGGACTAATCATGGCTTTTTGCATTCCTATAGCTAACGTGTCAGTTCAGACCATAACTCAGACTGTTGTTCCCAAAAAAATACTAGGTAGAGTGTCTTCAGTCACTGGCGCACTGGCTTCTGCTGCATCTCCCTTGGGGATGATTCTGTCAGGAGTGATAGTAGAATTCACAAGAACTGCCAATCTCTTTCTGGCTTGTGCTGTATCCGGCATACTGATACTGACACTAGCATGGTTCTTCACTGACATCAGGTATGTAGAAGAAATGAAAGAAGAAACAGTGGAAACCCGATAGAACACGTTCAGTCGTAATGTTCGCGGAAGGGAAGCATCATTTTGAATCTCCGTTTTTCCTGAGTTTCAGCTTCTTGTCCGTCTAAGAAATCTGAAGGGTGCTGGGCTTCACAAAGTGTAGGCGCGAGGCGAAGCTATATCTCCATCTTCCTAGAGTATATCTAAATTTCCTCGGGAAGGATAAGATGCAAGTTTCGAAGCTCTACACGTCCAGTGTGATAATACTTTCCTCGGCTTCGCTTGTGGAAAATCTAGCCTATGCTCTGCCCATGTCGTACTTTCCAGACTATGTTCAGCTTCTAGGAGCCTCAGTTGCTTTCATAGGCCTATTCACCGCCGCTTTCACTGCAGCCAATGCAACTCTTTCCCAGAAGTTTGGAGGCTTGTCGGACAGAGTTGGCAGAAAGAGATTCATTGAGGCTGGTTTGCTTGCCGATGTTTTCTTGGGAACCTTGACGGGTGTCGTCTGGGATTGGGCTCCTCTGTTAGCAGTCAGAGTCCTGAACGGAGTGGCCACCGCGGCTGTGGCTTCTCCTTCCCAAGCCTCTTTGGTCGACCAAGTTCCGAAAAATAGGAGGGGAGAGGCCTTGGGTTTCTACTTGACTTTAAGCATGGTCGGATTCAACATGGGGCCAATCTTTGGAGGTGCTATTCAGTTTCTATGCAACGACATACTTGGAACTGGGCTTGAATGGAGCTACAGAATTCCTTTTTTCGTTGACTCGCTCCTTGCCCTCATAGCTTTTCTTTTGGTTTGGTGGGGTGTCGAGGAGACTAGGGGAAAACGCACATCGCAAGAAACTGTTCAACAACAAGAAGACCCCGAACTGAGTAAGAAATCAATGTTTTCGCTCAGAATTCTCTATGTCACTTCACTAGCGACAGGATTTGCCGTTGGCTTCATCATTCCCATAAGTGTATTGTACTTTGGTGACATCTTTAACGCTACGTCCCTCCAGATAGGCATCATACTATCCATATCGGGCTTCGTCGGCTTGACATGCAACCTTTACGCTGGAAGACTCTCTGACAGAGTTGGTAGAAAACCGATAATAGCTTTGGGCAGCCTCCCTTCCAGATTGGCCACCATAGCATTGCCATTTGCCCCGAATCTTATCTCTGCGGCTGGAATAACGGTTTTCCGATCTTTCGGTCACAACGTGGCTATGCCCGCATCACGAGCTTTGAACGCTGACCTGATACCCGAGAAAGTGCGCGGGAAACTCTTTGGAAGACTTGCAGCCTTTTTCAGTCTCGGTGCGATTCTGGGACCCATTCTGTCCACATGGCTCTACGATGCCTACAGATTCCAGACCTTCGAAGTTCCTTGGCTTGGTAACTTAGTTGTAAGGGGAGCTGGAATTCCATTCTTCGTCAGCAGCGCCATCGGACTGTTTTCGCTGTTTCTCCTACTTGCATTCGTTGAAGAACCAAGACGAAAATCTGAGGAATCATGAAGTAGCCTCTAGTGGGAGCTGTTCTGTGCTTTGGCTTGATCAACGAAGAATGTAATTTACATTTCTATAACCGAGGCACCACCATTCTCTTTACCTGGGTCTAGCATTAGAGCTGAAACCAATAATGTGTCCACTCTTCTTGCACACATAAGCATAGTGACTTTCAAACGTTCCACGAAAATGTATGTTCTCGATATTGTTCTCATCTGATTTTTCGCCGCATTTTGGGCACTTCATTTTTTCTTCCTTACATCACTCAATAGTCCGATTCTTTTGCCGCCTTACTCACTTTTCGAGTCATCACCCTAAAGATCTGTTTCTAGTCTATGCGTGCAGTCTAGGTTGTATGATACACTAGAAGAGGATGTCATCGCTCATCGCAACTCTGCCTTTATCTATGGGTATTCCCTCCTTTTCCAAGTGCCTCCTTCTAGATTCGACCCCTTTCTCATCTCCGCCAAATGTGCCATCGGACTTAACAACACGGTGGCAAGGAACAATGGGGGCTAGTGGGTTCTTATGCAAAGCATTGCCGACAGCCCGGTAAGCACTTGGCCTGCCGATTTTCTCTGCTATCCTCTTATAGGTGCTAACTTTTCCTTTTGGAATCCTGAACGTGGCAAGTAAGACTTCTCTTTCAAATTGCGACTTATCTCTTAGGAAACGGACTACATCTTCCTCTGTTTTGATCAAATCTCTCTTCATTTCGTAGGTCTCCGGCGCGTGATAATATATACTGCTTGTTGTGATACAACAAAAGAATAAGAGTTTTCCCAAAGTTGCTTTGCGGCGAAGCCAGTAGCGTAATCTCACGCTATCTTAAGGCTTTGCCTCTTCTCTATTGGCGCGTGGTTAAACAATTCAATGTAGGGAACAAGAGCCCCAACAAGTTTGTTTTCCGCTTTCTTCAAGTGTTCTTGAAAAGTTGTTCTTGGCACATGCTCTTTGGCGGCTATCGTTTGAACATCAGCTCTCCTTGGTAGGACATAGTAGCCATGTTTATGCGCAATCAACAGAGCATCCATCTGTTTTTCAGTCAGATCGGAAAACAAGGTGTCAGCAGTCAGAGTCAACGAACTCGCAATGAAACCATCAAAGGGAACCTTGCGCAAAATCTTGTAGGTCCACCCCCACTTCTCGACGCGTCGAAGAAGCTCCTCCAAGTCTTCGTGTCGAAACACTATAAGACGATGATACCCCCACCCATTTTCTACGAAGTTTGGGAAGATATTAAGAACATCTAACGAACCAATATGCCTAACTATGGTATCTCCCATCATACAATGACACTCGCTTACGATCAAAGAAAAACTGTGATTATCGGATGATTCCGCAACAACATCGAAATCCTTGCGAGCATATATCTCCTTCGTAACAAGAGGATAGTCCTCCGGGTTCCTCACAACTACCTCCATGACATCGTTCTCTCGGTTACACCAGACGAATATTTTTGCAGACGGAAATCTTCGTGACAAGTTGATGAGAAAGGAGTCAAACGTTACCTTCAAAACAACCTCAAATAACGCCATGAAGTGTAAATCTCCCCCTCTCTATTTATAGGTTTAGCCGTCATATGACAGTTCAAAACATTCGTCATGCGACGTCTTTCCATTTAAAGAGTGAGACGTCATGTGACGCTACTCCAAACACGTCATCTGACTGCACAACTGCTATGTATCTTGCTTCCTTTATCCCTTGTCGTGGCGATAGAGATGAAAAAAATAGTCCCACACAAGAAAGCGTCTATGACAGAGAGAGTGCTTCGATTATTAGGAATGAGTGTAAGTCTCGAGGAGCCTTCAACATATCAAGAAATCACCCCTGTCCCGATTCCCACGGACAACTATTACGGGTCTCCTAAGGAATTCAAAACTGCCTTGCTGGAGGCAGAACGCAGAAAAGCTGAAGCGATAATGGAACTGGAAAAGCGTCGCTTTATCTGTTAGGCAGCTAAACCTAGAACCTTAACTCTCTCCTTTTTTCTGATGTGCGCGAATCCAACATCCCTCTACAGTGGCCTAGGCACGCCTGGAAAGTAATTCATGTCTTCTCTTCGCTCACACATCGCAATCTGAAACTACGAAAGAGATGATTAGTTGACCGTTTTTTGTCATATGACTGCTGAATTCTTAAACGCACCGCTACTATTGTTGTGGATTATGAAAGAAAGGAGGCTTTGACATGAGTTCAAAACTGTTGGTTATAATCGGAACCGGTGACAACGATAAGGCTTTAGCTGGTCTGATGTACACTCGAAATGTCATCAAGTATAAATGGTTAGATGACGTCAAAGTAGTCTTTTTTGGTCCTTCTGAAAAATTAGCCGCTTATGACGATAGAGTCCGCAACAGGGCTAAAGAGGTAGCCGCCATGACTGATTGCTTTGCTTGTAAGGCTGTATCCGATGATAAGGGTGTGTCAGAGAAGTTGGCAGAGACCGGAATTAAGATAGAATATGTTGGAGACATCATATCAAACCTGATCAAAGAAGGCTACGTGCCAATGGTTTGGTGAGAAGTACATCTCGAGATAAGAACACAAAGATTAATTATCAATCATCTCATAACCCACGTGCAAAGGCGATCTAATATTGTTGTTAGAGCTCGGTAAGAAGAGTCTTGAAGAGGCGGCCAAAGACGACGCTTCATACGCTGACATCAGAATAGGCAAGATCTTCGATGAGAACCTCACCGTAAAGAGAGGAGTGCCCGAACAGGTCACGTTACTTCAGAAGAGCGGATTCGGTGTTAGAGTCATCGCCAAGGGAGCTTGGGGATTCGCCAGTTCAGTCGACCTGACCGAAAAAGAGGTCGTCGAGACAACTCGTCGAGCAGTCAGAATAGCCTTGGCAAGTTCCAAACTGAAGAAGAAAGACGTTGCCTTGACACCTTCAACTGCTCGGAGAGACAAATATACAACACCGTTAAAGAAGGATCCTTTCAAAGTACCTCTGGACGAAAAAATGGATGTTCTCTTGCAGGCTGAGCGAACCGTTGCAGAACATTCCAACCTAATCAGAACGTCATCAGCGTTTTTCAGAGCTGTGCGTGAAGAAAAGCTCTTCATGAATACTGACGGCTCAGAGATCATCCAAGAGATAACTTGGTGTGGCGGAGGACTCTTAGGAATAGCCGTGAGGAACAGCGAGGTGCAGCGGCGATCATATCCAAGTCCGTTTCGGGGAAGCTTCAGCACCAAAGGCTACGAATTTTTTCAATCTCTGGACCTTCCCGGTCACGCAAAAGAGGTAGGTCAGGAAGCAGTTGATCTGCTAGATGCTGAAAAGTGTCCATCGGGGGAGACAGATCTTGTTATTAGAGGCGATCAACTGGCACTTCAGATTCATGAAAGCTGTGGACATCCGACAGAACTTGATAGGGCATTAGGTACGGAGGCTGACTACGCAGGTACTAGTTTTCTGACACGAGATAAGCTCGGAAAGCTCAGATACGGCTCAGACAAGGTAGACATCGTAGCAGACGCCACTGTACCTGGAGGACTGGGAACATTCGGCTACGACGACGAAGGAACCCCGGCCAAGCAGGTTTACCTAGTGAAGAAAGGGTTGTTTGTGGGATACCAGACCTCACGAGAAACCGCACATGAGTTAGGGTTTGAGAAAAGCAGTGGCGGCATGCGGGCCGATTCTCCTCTGGCTCTGCCGCTCATCCGCATGACCAACATCAACCTACTACCTGGCGACTGGAAGAGTGAAGAGATAATCGAAGAAACAAAAAATGGAATACTGATGGTCACAAACACCTCATGGAGCATAGATGACAAGCGCCTAAACTTCCAGTTTGGAACCGAAATCGCTTGGAAAATAAAGAACGGAAGCAAGGAAAAGATGGTTAAAAACCCAACCTACACTGGCATAACGCCAGAGTTCTGGGGAAGCTGCGACGCGGTTAGCGAAGATGACTGGATGATGTGGGGAACCCCAAACTGTGGAAAGGGAGTCCCTGGTCAAGTTATGTATGTAGGCCATGGATGCGGAACAGCTCGATTCAGAAACGTTAGGACAGGTCTAGTTGGATGAATGGTGAAGAAACATGGTGACTGAAAGACTTCTGAATGTAGCGGAGAAAACCGTTGAACTCGCTGTCAAAGAGAAGGTGGACCAAGCGCAGGCAGCATCGTTCCTATGGGATAGTGCGCTGACACGCTACGCCAACTCCCAAATCCACCAAAACCTTGCCTCTAAGGCAGGAGGCGTAGCCATCAAGGTAGCCATTGGTAAGAAGGTGGGCACACTTAGTGTGAACACGCTGGAAGAAGGACAAATCAAAGAAGCGATAAGACAAGCTGTAAAGATTGCTGAAGTTATCCCTCCCAATAAGGACTTCAAAAGTCTTCCAAAGCCGGAAGAGTGGACACCGATGCAAGGAGTCTTTGATGAAGAAACAGCTACTTGCAGCCCAGACTACCGCGCAGAAAGAGTCAAAGAGGTGATAAGCACCGCACATTCGAAATCAACGATTGTTAAAGCTGTTGCAGGATCTTTGTCGACAGACATGCTGGCCTTCGCGGTCTCAAATTCCCTGGGGGTCTCAGCGTGGGCGAAAATTTCGTTGGCTTCTCTCAACGTGACTGTCATATCCCAGGCTAACGGCTCTGAGGGCTTCGGATATGCCGTGCAATACTCAAGGCACATAAAGGACATAAACCCCGTTTTGATCGCCGACAAATCAGCTGATAAATCGATAAACAGCGTCAAACCCACAAAGCTTACCCCCGGCGAATACGAGACCGTTCTATCGCCGCTCGCTGTGGGCACCGTCTTCGACTATCTCGGCTATATAGGCTTCTCAGCGACACCTTACCAAGATGGCCAATCATTCGTCAAGTATCACCTAGACGAGCAAGTCTTCGATGAAAAAATCAGCGTAAAGGATGACACAAGAGACAAGCATACCCTTATTGCCGTGCCTGTGGATGGCGAGGGTGTTCCAAAAAAGGCTGTGAAGCTAGTTGACAAAGGAGTTGTTTCTGAGCGGAGCATCTGTTACGATTCCCTCACCTCGGGAAGGGAGAAGGGTAAGCGAAGCACTGGACATTCGATTCCCCCAATCACCTCGGGCTTTGGGTTGGCGAGACCCATGCCGATAAATATTGTAGCCGCCCCTGGCGACGCTACAACGGAGGAGATGGTCAAAGAAACCCGACATGGAATCTTTGTCACAAGATTTCACTATGTCAATCCTGTTGAACCCACAAAGGCCATACTGACAGGCCTCACCAGAGACGGGACCTTCTTGATTGAGAAAGGGGAAATCGTTGGGCCGATAGTGAACATGCGCTTTACGGACAGCATGCTCTCAGTGCTGAAGGACGTTCCATTGATAGGAAAGGAATTGGAACAGGGCCAAACAACAACTGTTGCGCCTATAAAACTGAAGAAGCTGAGGTTCACTGGCGTAACACAATACTAGCCTAGCTCGTTCGCATCGCACTTGTTAGTGTACAAGTACTATGTTTCTTCCTGCGTAGCATAAGAGAATGGTTGTCATCCTCTGCGACAACCAACCGGGCGTTTTCCGAGCTGTTCAGAGAAAACGCAAGCTGTTTTAAGCTTCTCAGGTTGTTGTTGTCCCGAGAACCGCAGAAATCAAATAAGACAACAAGCGTGTGTTGTTATTTTTTATGCTCTTCAGAAAACGCAAGTGAAAACGAGCATATTAAGATCCAAATATGTAGGGTCCAACAAATGCGCCTAGGGTCCAACAAATCCGCATTTGGGGCATCTGTAGGGCCTTGCGAATTTTCTGCACTTTTGGCAACGCCAGATCGTTATCTCTCCGCAGTTTGGGCATGGGAATTTTGTAGCTCTAGTTTTCGGTGGGATTATCTTGTGGCATGATGTGCATATCGGCATGGATACTGTTGTTGTCTCGCTCATCGGGGTCGCCTTTTACAGGTTTGTTATAGGGCGTTGTGCTTGTTTATATTTGCTCTGTTTCTATGTAGGCAAGCGCTCACACGCGCGTATAGACTTTTTTTCCCATTATTTCCTCATTGTGGTCTAGGAAAAAACTACCTCAACAGTTGTTGCGAGAGCTACTTGGTTGCTTTCTTCGTATAGTTCAAAATATTGTTGGCTTGCTCCTTGGTTATTTTTTTGGATCGAAACAGAGCGTCAGCAAGTTCTGAAATCGTTGTGAGCGCCCTCAGTTCGTAGCCGTGCTTCTCAAGCTTTTCTGTGCCGCCCTGCTCTCTATCCACCACAACCATGACTAACCCAACTTTTGCGCCGAGCTTTTCGAGAGGGCGTATTCCCTCAAGTTTTGACTCGCCGCTTGATACGACATCATCAAAGAAAAGAATACACTCTCCCTCCTTCACTTCGCCGCCTGCGATTCTACCAATTGCACCGTAACCTTTCTGCTGCTTTCTAACAATCAGACAAGGCAGTTTGAGGCTGTTGGCGATGCTTGGCAGGAGCAAGGCGCCCTTTAACTCGATGCTGGCCAGCTTGTCAACTCTTCTGGATGACAGAATATCCCTAGCCTCTTCTACAACCGCATCTACGATGCGCTTGAAATCCCTAGGAGAAGAAAGCAACCATGTAAGATCGATGTAATATGGGCTCATCACTCCAGACTTCAGCTTGAATGTTCCAAACTTCAAAGCTCCTGACCGAACCAGTGCATCTGCAACGCGAGACGTCTTGTCTGACATATTATCAGCTCCCACTCTCCTAAACATTGATCCAAACTTCTTTTCTGCTATTTTTTAACAATTCTCTCCCCACGGATAAAGGCGTAGGTTTTGTATGGTTTGAAACCCGCCTTAGTGTAGACATGTATTGCCGATGGGTTGTCGCTTAATACGTGGATGAGCGCAAGCTCAGATTTTCGTAGGATTTCTTTCAATAAAGCTGATACGATTGACGTTGCAAAGCCTCTGCCGCTATAACCCTTTCGAGTAGCCACCATTCCAATGTTGCTTCCAAAGTCCAAGATGTGGGTGTTACCGATTGAAGCGATTTTCTCATCCTCGTTGATGCCTAGGAAGAGGACATTATTCTTGAGACGTTCTCTGATACGGTCTCCCGTGAATTCTCCCCACTCAGGAAGCTCTTCCCTCAGAATGTCTGCAATTTCTTCGGCTTCCGAAGAGCCCAGCTTCTCAATAGGATGCCTGATATGGAGATTTTGGGCGCCTCTTTGCAGAGTCATCAAAATCATTTCATGCCTTGTCGAAGGTTTGTATTTCCTTTGAACAATGGCTTCATGCTCTATTGGAACCTGAAATTCTGCCTTTTCCAGATCAACTTCATTCATTAGAAGCTTTGCTGCCTCTGGGCTTCCCCTGATGTGAACGTGTCGTTCATTATAAATCAACATTAAACCAACAATAATTCCATCTTCGACAGCAAGGAGTATCTTTGTCTTATCTTTGTTCAGCTTCCAGTCGAGAATGAAGAAGTAATAGTTCGGGACATCACCTAAGACATGCTTCCAGAACATCGGCTCCCAAGAAGAGTCCAGAAGCACAAGTCTTACTGACAATCATTTTCCCCTTGGAAAGTGTTATGCGCGAGTTGAGTTAAAAATCTAATGAGCGTGTGGACATTATGATATTCCCACGCATAGGAATGATCACAAACAAGAGATAAGCACTTCACACTTGTAATAAAGCTCGACGTCAAGCAGTAGCTGCAAGACATGGGCAGCTCTAAGCATCAGTGTTTCTTGCCTACATAATCCGCTGCAAGCAGAGCGCTTCCCAGCTGAACCCTAACCAGACTCCTTATGGGTATGACTTTGTAGGAAAGCTGCTTCTCAAGCTCTTCATTCGTCTTCGTGATCTGCTGCAAGACCTCCTCCTCAACGCTCTCGTTTCTGGTGCCTTTGACGCAACGATAGAGCATTCCGAAAGCTAGAAGACCATAGAAAAGACTGATTACTTCTGAATCAAACTTCTCAGCAACGATTGCCTTCCTTTCAACTTCTGGATCGGTCCTAGCCCAATGTTTCTGTGCTTCTATACTATCTGGAAAACGTCTAAGAAACTCTTCAATTGCATCCATGAAAGGTCGCTTATTTCTGCGACCCCCGAGACTCGCCTTCACTTTCGAATACTTTTCCTTGATAAAATCGTACCGTTCTTTTGCAAGCTTTATCCCATACAAAACCGCATCTCTTCTCATCAGCTCGGATTCAGAAGTGTCTCCGATTCTCGGATCATAATAATACGGCATCTCACAGACTAATGTAAAGGTTTCAGCGACCCTTCGAGCATAGTCATCGCTACTCGTTCCATGTTTGATTATCTCTGCGGGATCTTTCTTCGTATGCTTTTTCAGAAAATCATATGATTCGGCTGCTGTGGGCATTTTGAATATCGCTTGAGCCAGTTTTTTCATGTAGGGTGTTTCTGGTTCGCCTAGGTGTAGGGGCAACTTTTCCTTTTTTGCCAGATTCTGGAACTTTGAGTAGAGTGGTTTGCAGGGTGACGAGACATAAAAGTATACTCCACCGAAGCCTGAGTTGTGAAGGCTATACATGAACTGTGGCTTTGTGTCATCAATAATGTTCATCAATGCTTTTGTCTCTGGAATCGGTTTGTTCCAAACGAGCGTCTTGTACTCTATTGGGAAGGTCCATTCAATCTGTTGATATCCTGGAGGCCGGTAATAATTCAAGGCGAAATTGAGTGGAGTGAAAGGTCCTTTGAACCATCCCTCGTTAAGTCTCGCACCGTCAGGATCGATACACTTGACTATATACCAGGTAAAGTCGAGTTTTGCCAAAGCCTCGTCTTCGGCCAGTTTCCAAGATAGATATTCGAGGGTCATACTGCCAATAGGCTCGTTTGGATGGGGAAAGCCGAAGAGTAGAGCAGTCTTCTTTCCCCGGCCGATTTTTAGTGCCTTTATACTCTCTCCTTTTCTTGACTTTCCGATGTTGAAAATCTCTGCTTTGGTTGGATGTTCGTGAGCAAGTTTCTCAGAACTTGCGTTTAGTTCGTCTACTGTATGAAAAACCTTGTAGTCAGGGACTTCTTCTACAACCTTGCCAAACATTTTATTTCGCCGAATCAAGAGTGCCAACAAAAGAAATAATAAATTTGCGCCATGAAGATTCTCAAGAACTAGAGAACGCGCTTGTGGAATTCATTTGACCGAATCTGACGTAGTAGTTGTCGGAGCTGGTCCGTGCGGTTCTTCCGCGGCTTTTGCAGGGGCGAAACTGGGAGCAGATGTTGTTGTTTGTGAGGAGCATAAAGAAATTGGAGTTCCAACCCATTGCCCCGGTCATCTCAGCCTCTCAGGACTGCGGCGTTTGGGACTAAAGCTGCCAAGTAGGCTTGTTGAAAACGAGTTTAGAGGAGCAGTTTTCCACTCCCCCTCTGGAAACCAGTTCACCCTCAAGCTTGACTTTCCCATTACCTGCGTCGTCAACAGAGAATTGTTTGACCAGTATCTGGCGAACCTAGCGAAGAAGGCCGGTGCACATTATCACCTGAAGTCAAGAGTGGAGTCGCTTGCTTTTGAGAGAGATTTTGCCAAGGGTGTGGTCGTCAATCGCGAGGGGTCAAGTGAAACTATTTCCTCAGAGGTAGTTGTCGATGCAGAAGGAATCTCCTCAGCGCTTCTGAAGAAGGCTGGACTACAGATGCTTGATCGTTCCATGGTTGTGAATGGTGCTGAGGCTGAAGTGAAAGGAGCAGATGACCTAGATGAAGATACCGTAGAGGTCTATCTCGGACAGAAATATACCCCGGGTCTTTTCGCATGGATCATTCCCACAAGAGACGGGTCAGCCAAGGTTGGTCTTGCAACAAAGAGTGGTGATCCCAGAGATCACCTGCATCGGTTCATGCGCAATCATCCCGTAGCTTCCAAGAAACTGGAAAAAAGCGAAATCATCAATCTCTCTTTCCATCCGATGTCCCTTGGAGGGCCAATTTCCAAGACATATTCAAATGGGCTTCTCATCGTGGGCGACGTCGCCTCACAAGTGAAACCGACCACCGGTGGAGGCTTAATCTTCGGCTTGCTCTGCTCAAAAATTGCGGGCGAAGTCGCATACGAAGCCATAGAGAACAATGACTTTTCTGCAGCCTTCTTGTCGCGCTATCAGTCTCGATGGAAGGCAGAGATAGGCTTCGACCTAACGGTGATGCGCCAAATAAGACAATTGCTTAACCGTCTGTCTGACAAGCATCTGGACAAGGTTATTTCGTTATGTTCAACACTGGGGGCAAATAGGATTCTTGAAGAGGCTGGAGATTTGGACTTTCAGGGGAAATCGCTGATTCGTATGGTTCGACATCCGGGTGTGCTGATTGTTACTCTTTATTCGCTCTTTTCCTCGCTTGCTTCTTGATCAGGTCAACATATAAATCTGATTAGAAAGATTGGAATGCTGACTTGTATGTCCGAGTTTAAATACAAACAGATCATCGTTCTGCGCACTGACCTAGAGATGACTAGGGGTAAGATTGCGGCCCAAGCGGGGCATGCCGCAGTCTCTTCGGCTGAGGAAGCTAGGACAAAACGGCCTAAATGGTGGACTGCGTGGTTGGACGAAGGCCAATGTAAGATAGCTGTACGAGTGGCGTCTGAAGAGGAGCTTCTTGAGCTGGAGAGAAAGGCCAAGGAGCTACGGTTACCGTCTGCCCTGATAACTGATAGGGGACTGACCGAGCTTCCCCCCGGGACCAAAACTTGCCTAGGGATAGGTCCAGCTCCTTCGGAGCACGTAGATGAAGTGACGGGGAATCTACGTCTTTTTTGAGGCGATATTTTGAAGGTTCCTAGGCTGGAAAGAGAGCTAGGTATTGATGTTTATGCTTCTCAGTCTCTAGGCATTGGTGGAAGGATTCGTCAGTTTCCTGAGGACTTTGTGGTGGAAGAGGTGTTGGTTGACGGAAGCAAAGCTGAAGTTGGGAACGCTGAAATCTCGCCTCCATCTGGACTAGGGCGCTATCTTGTGTGTTCCCTGACAAAGCGAAACTGGGACACCCTTCTAGCGATTAGAAAGATCGCAAAGCGACTCGGGATTAGTGGAGACCGCATTCGCATAGCTGGAATCAAGGATGCCAGAGCTCTTACAGCGCAACATATTACCGTCAGCCGCATCACACCAGCAGAGATCCCACAACTGAAAATACAAGACATAACTCTTCGTCCACTGTATTATTCCAACAGAAAGCTTTCCTCAAAACTCCTCCTAGGAAACCAATTCCACATCTTAATCAGAGGCATACCTCACGCCGCGAACATCATTAGTCATCGACTTGAACAAGTCCGAGATGAACTGTCAAATGCAGGTGGCATCCCCAATTTCTTCGGTCACCAACGCTTCGGCACCATCCGCCCTAACACTCACTTAGTCGGCAGATTCCTAGTTCAAGAAGACCTTGAAAAGGCAGCACTCACATTTCTCGCCAAGCCCAGTCTGCATGAGCACCCTGACTCTAAAGAGGCACGGCAACGACTACATGAAACAGAAGACTTCAAAGAAGCCCTCCGCACTTTTCCAAGACGCCTCAAATACGAACGCATGATGCTCAGCCACTTAGCAGCGCAACCAAGAGACTTTCTCGGGGCTTTCCGAAGGCTACCATCAAAACTACGTAGGCTCTTCGTGCAAGCTTACCAATCCTTCCTGTTCAACAAGTTTCTCAGCAAGAGAATCAGAAGAGAAATCCCCCTTAATACGGCCCAGGCAGGGGATTATGCGATAAAACTCGACAACATCGGGCTTCCAACAACCAGCTTCACCCAGGCAACAAATCAGTCTCTCCAAACTGTTCAGAAAGCCATAGATGAAAACAGGATGCGTGTCGCCCTTCCGCTGATAGGCTTTGAACAAAACCCTTCTGAAGGAGTTCAAGGAGAGATCGAAAAAGAAATCCTGGAAACTGAAAGTCTGACCCCAGAAGATTTCAGAATTTCATCCCTACCTGAGATAAGCTCACGAGGCGCGCTGAGAACCGCACTAACTCCCATAATCAACCTCTCCATAGAAGAATTATCCGAGGATTCGGCGAATCCGTCCAGTCAAGCCTTGAAGTTGGGCTTCATGTTGCATCGCGGCTCCTACGCCACAGTCTTATTACGGGAATATATGAAGCCACAAGATCTGATCGCCGCTGGATTCTAGCCTATTTGCGTGTGCACCAAGCGAATTGTTTTTATGCAAACAAGTGATTGGATACATTCTTGGTGTGATCGATGGTTTCCTGTGAAAAATGTGGAGCAGAAATATCTGAAGGTGCAAGGTTCTGCCAAAAATGCGGCGCTCCCGTTGAGCGAAAAGCAGCAAGCAGTCCCATGCCCCCAACAAAGTTCATAGTCGTGACCACTCCAACGATCCCTGGATACCGCATAAAGAAAGTTCTCGGGGTGGTTTCAGGTCTCACGCCAAGAACTCGTGGAGTCGGGGGAAAAATTGTCGCTGGAATCCAGTCTATGCTAGGCGGAGAAGTAACCGCGTTCAGCTATGAAATTGAGAAGGCGAGAGTAGAAGCCATGAACCGGGTGATCAATAAAGCGCGGGACATCGGTGCAAATGCTATTGTAGGGCTTGACATGGAGACATCAGATGTTTTGCAAAGCCTTGTTTTGATCTCTGCAACCGGAACTGCTGTTATAGCGGAACCCGAAAAAGCAGAATAAAGAGTCGAACACCCTCTCTACCCTCCTTTTTCTCTTTGCACACAGGCTTCCGAGTTTTGGCAACTCACGACTTGATAGAGCCTTTGAACCTCTTGTTCAGCGATTCTCCGTCAAATTGCTGGAGTAGTCTCCCGAAGCGAGCAATTCCAAGTTTACCCACTTCGATCACGAAAGATTTGCCGCGTAGTTTCTTCCAATTTCTTATGCGCGCATCTCACTACTTCCACAATTTGCTCTGTCCGGTGAGATGAAAATCAGATGCGTTCTATCACAGCGTAACTTGACAAAGTATTTAAGATCTGGATAGGCAAAGCAATTTCGGCAGGAAGTATGGGTATGAGTACGATACTTGAGATGCCGGTGGCGGTCCTCGGTGGGGGAGCTTGCGCCCAAACTTTTGCAGCTGATCTGACCCTTGCTGGACTCAAAGTTCGCCTGTACGAGGTACCGGAGTTTGCTCCGAAAAGCTTGGGAGAAGTTTTGAAGACTAATGAAATAAGCTTGGGAGGTAGACAGAGCAACTTCAAGTGGTTCAGGAGAGTTGGAGTTGCAAAGGTCGACGTCATCACGACGGATATATCAGAGGCGCTACATGGCGCTGGTTTAATCTTGGTAGCGGTTCCATCGAACGGTCATAAACGGTTCTTTGAGGAGATGATTCCTCACCTCATGGATGGGCAGATGATAAGCATATTTCCGGACAATTTTGGCTCCCTGTTGCTGAGGGAGATGATGCGCAAGAAAGGCTGCGATGTAAACGTCACAATTGGGGGATGGAGTTCGATGCCCTACGGCACCAGGAAAATACAGCCAGGTGAAGTCGACTGCCTCGTCAGAACACGCGAGCTCCTATATGATGCTCTGCCGAGCACAGACGGGGAAAAATCCTTTGAGATCCTGAAAGAGCTTCCCGCATTCGACGGAACTGTTGAGCTCGAAAGAGGGGACACCGTCCTTGGTGTTGGTCTTTCCAATCCGAACCCAGTCGTCCACGTCCCCGGGTCTATCCTCAACGTAGGCGCAATGGAGGTCTCGGAGATGGAAGGGACTCTAGGTATTCCAAAAGGTAAATACTCCATGTACAAGTATGGAATGAGCCCCGCAGTCTCTAGGGTTCAGCTCGCCTTCTATCAGGAGGAAAGAAAGATCGCGGATGCAATGGGGATAAAGATGGTAGAGTACACCGAAGATCAGTTCTTTTGGAAGGGCAGCGTCATGGGCGTGGAATACTGGGCACCCTTTTCAGATGTAATTCTCCCACCCATAGTAGGACCCCTCTCTGTCGAAGACCGGTATTTCACTGAGGATATACCAATCGGTTGTAACGTACGCTACCAGCTCGCCAAAAAATTCGGCGTGGATGTTCCCGTAATAGAATCAGTGATACGACTAGGATCGGTGATCTGTAAACGCTACTTCTTTAAAGAAGGAAGATCGCTGAGAGAAATGGGCATTGAGGACCTGACCTCAGATCAAACAATGCAATACCTTAGGAAAGGGATAAGACCGTAGTCATCATCGAGCTGCGCGCGCATCTCCATTGAGGAGATATAGAATACGGCTTTATACGGCTTAAATTGATGTCGCCAAAAACATAGTTGTGACTGCTGTCTCACCGAAGAAGGTCAGCAACATGAAATATCAATAATGATGTCCTCAACACCGGCACAAGCTTATGTTTGACATGACGCCAACTCTGCGCTACCCATGAAGACCTTCTATCGCACACAAATATCAAAATAACAAAAAACAACCAGAGGTAACTAAAAGTCATCAATTTTCATCCAATAACTCTCAAAATTCTCCCCTAGACAGTCAAGGCGTGAGTCTGAAGCGGTCTCTTGGAAAAAGCACAACCTCCCGTATATTCTTCCTTCCAGTAAGCATCATCATCAGCCTATCCAAGCCGATAGCCCATCCGGCGTGGGGAGGCATACCATAATCAAATGCCTTCAGATGATGCTTGAAAGACTCAGGATTCAAACCCTGTTTCCTCAGCCTTTCAATTAGGAGCTGCTTAGAGTGCACGCGGGTTCCCCCAGAGGCTATCTCTATCCAGCGCCACATCAAGTCGAAACCTTCACATGATTTCGGAGTGTCGTCTCGAGGCTTTATGTAAAAGGTCTTTGATTTGGTGGGCCAGTCAGTTATGAAATAGAAGTGAGGATGAAGGTCGCCAAGCTTCCTACAGGCTAGTGTGGGGAGGTCCTCTCCCCATGGAACGCGAATCTGCTCTCTCTCGAGTTCCTCGAGTATCTCGTCATAAGTGAAACGCTCGAGGGGAACCTCTGGAACTTCTATTTGATGCTCAAGAATTTCCAGCTCCCTTTGACATTTTTCTTTGATTTCCTCACACACATGATGAATAAGCCTTTCCAAAACGTTCATTACGTCTTCTGCTGTTGCAAAGGCTTGTTCAATGTCTACGGATATGAATTCATTGAGGTGTCTTCGAGTGTCCGACTCTTCCGCTCTGAAGAATGGTCCGATCTCAAACACCTTCTCGAGGCTTAGGGTCAGCTGTTCCTTATACAGCTGGGGGCTCTGAGCAAGAAAGGCCTCATGTTCAAAGTATTCCACGGAGAAAAGTGCGGCTCCACCCTCAGTCGCAGAGGCGATTATCCTCGGCGTATGAACCTCCACAAAGCCATTTTCAGATAAGAAGTCTCGCATCGCTTCCAATACGGCATGTTGAACCCTAAAGATTGCGCGCCCCTCGTCTCTACACAAATCAAGAACACGCGCATCCAGCCTCACATCGATCTCCGCAGGAGTCCGACCAGTTATATCAAGAGGAAGGGGATGCTGCGCGACTCCGAGTATCCTAATTTCCTCTGGGATTACCTCGATTCCCCTCTGGGTCATCTCTGTCTTTTTGGCAACCCCTCTCACACCGATACTATACTGCCTCTGGAGGGAGTCAGCCTTCTTTATCAGTTCCTTCTTCGCCTGATCTCGGTGAATGGTGATCTGAACCGTTCCTTCTCTGTCATGGAGAATCACAAATCGTATGCCGCCGAGATCTCGGATGTCTCGAACCCATCCGAAGACGACAATCTCCTTTCCATCCATCTCAGGTTTGATTTCCCGTGAATAGTGGGTTCTACGCAAGTCCCCTAGCTGATCGATTTCCATGAGGATCTCTCTTATCTGCGTGCAAACTCTACTCTGAGTGTCATTCCACGAACCTTTTGAGCGATCTCCTTTAAGGCTTTCAGATTCAGCGAGGGTGATCTTCGCCTTCTTCTCAAGATGACTCTAGTTTCGGTTGTTCCATCCGGTAGCCATATGGTGTTTATAGTGATGACGCTCAACGGGGCAAACAAATCTTCCAAGAATTTTCTTTCACCTACTCCCTGCTCAAGGACTCGAATCCTTTTTCCTATCTTTTCGCCTATCGCTCTCACTATTTTTCCGCCGAAAGCCAACAGGTTGCCCACATCACCTTGCCCAACAAGAACTGCTAGAACACCGTTGGCCTCAACAGCCTTGTGGAAGTAAACGTTTTGGAGAGAAGGGTACTTATCTTCCAGAGACAGGAGTAAGCGGGCCACTTCCAGATCTGTCTTACTTACCTCCCCTGACTTAAGTCTTCTTTGACATTCCGAGCATAATATCCCGCTTTTCAGGCAGAAGTTGCATAGCGCCGCTTTCACCCCTTCGTGAAACCTCCCTTCAAAATAAAGGAGGGGCGGCGGAGCCTTCCTGACTCGTCTACAGCCCTATTTCGCCAATGTGATTTCTATAGTGCTGACGTTCGATGGCGAGCCACCCTCTTCTCTGGGTGCCAATTGGTCTGTGCCGATGCCGATGTTTTTTACCTGCACATCCGGCATGAAGCGCCTTCTGACAACCTCGACAACGTCAACAGCCCGGCTGATAGCTCTGCCTCGTGCCTTGACGTATATTTCGTCTGCTCCGCCGTGAAAGAGGGTTATGCAAGCCAGTACGTAGTTCATAACTGGCTTCCTTCCGATCAACACATCGTTTCTTTCTGACATTTCACCGCCTCACTCCTTGTTTTTCTCATGTTAGACTTGCTATGCTAATTTCTCGGACAATAAATAGGTTACGGTACTTTTCTATAGTAACATACTGAAGCTGCTAGAATATAGAGCGAAAGTATCATCTCCAGAGAATGAAGTGAATCGTGGGTTCCTCCATGGCAAGTTTATTATTCGACGTATTTTTATGTAAAATTCTATCTTTAACTAAGAAAAGGTGATTATGTGAGTAGCGAGATTCCATTGGGACGGCCACTCAATCTCCTTCGGATGTTGTATGAGCAAGGCGAGCCTGCGACAACATACACTGTGCATGTGAAGCAAAGCGAACTGGCAAAACAGCTTGGGATCAGTCGACAGGCGTTAAACGTGCACTTACGCAAGCTTCGAGACCTTGGTTGCATCAGAACCGGTAGAGGCTTCATTGACGTAACTGAGGAGGGTCTCAGAGCGCTAGGGATTTTTGTGAATCCAGCCTTCGTATTCATCAAGATTTCTCCGCTCAGAAGGGATGAAGCATATCAGAAGATGCTGCAATTTCCAGTTCAAAGAGTATTCAGGGTGGCTGGTGACATGGATGCAGTTCTCGTGGTGGAGCGGGAAAGGTTGGATGAAGCGCTCCGAAGGTTGGCGCTGGTGGAGGGAGTGCAAGACACGAAATCCTATATTACCATTCAAACACTGAAATAGATTCGGAAGGTGCTCATTTGAAGCTGCTGGAACACGAGGCCAAGTCGATCTTCTCTGAATATGGAATACCTGTCCCTAAGGGGGAACTGGCGACCTCTCCATCGGAAGCTCGGAATTTAGCTGCGAAATTCAATACTTCAGTCGCTATAAAGGCGCAAATCCCGGTGGCGGGAAGGGGAAAGGCAGGTGGAATACTCTTCGCCGACTCACCAGCAGAGGCTGAAATCGTAGCCAAGAAGCTGCTTGACACACAGATAAGAGGAATGGAGGTAAACAGCGTCTTGGTGGAGGAAAAAATCTCCATCCTCAAGGAGCTGTATTTCGGCATAACGGTTGATCGGTCGAGGCGCAGCTATGTGGCTATAGCCTCTTCTGAAGGAGGTATGGAGATAGAGGAGATCGCTGCAAGAATGCCGGAGAAGATAAGCAAGGCCTTCATTGATCCGTCACATGGTTTCCATTCTTATCACACCCTTCAAATCGCGACCAAATTGGGCTACAAAGGGAAAAAGATGCGCGACCTTGCCGGAGTTTTTCTCAAGCATTATGAGGTTGCAATGGACTACGATGCCGAATTAGCCGAGATGAACCCACTCGTCGAAACGTCTGAGGGAAATTTTGTCGCCGCCGACACGCGAATCATAGTGGATGACAATGCGCTTTACCGACATCCCGAGTTCAAGAAACAATTGACAGAGAAGGCTGGGCTTTCCTATCCAGAACTGGAGGCTCGAAAAAGTGGGTTGGCGTATGTGAAGCTCGATGGAAACGTTGGTGTTATTGGAAATGGCGCAGGTTTGGTGATGGCCACTCTTGACTCCATTCAGCTGTACGGAGGAGAGCCAGCAAACTTTCTGGACATAGGCGGGGGAGCTTCTTCAGACAAGATGGCGACGGCGCTCAACATCGTTCTATCTGATCCAGGAGTCGGTGTTGTTTTCATTAATATTTTAGGTGGCATCACCAGATGTGACGAGGTGGCTAGAGGAATTCTGGAGGCTAAGAGACGAACGGGCTTCCGTAAGCCTATGGTGATAAGGTTGATGGGAACAAATGAGGAGGAAGGGAGACGAATTCTCACAGATGCAGAAATCCACGTTTTACATAGCATGGAGCAAGCCGCTAGAAAGGCTGTTGAGATCGTGAAGGCTGGTGGGTGATCTTTGGCCATCTTTGTTGATAAGAGCACAAAGGCCATAGTTCAGGGCATAACCGGAACTCAAGGCAGCTTCCACACAAGATTGATGCTTGACTACGGCACTCAGATCGTTGCTGGCGTGACTCCGGGGAAAGGAGGAACTGAAGTTCTTGGAATTTCGGTCTATGACACGGTGGAAGAAGCCCTAGAGGAACACGATGCAAACACTACGATAATCTTTGTTCCAGCTCCATTCGCGGCAGATGCAGCCTTTGAAGCCATAGAAGCTGGACTGGATACTGTCGTGATAATTACCGAGCGCATTCCCATCAAGGATGCGATACAGGTTATGGCCTACGCGAAACAACACGACGCAACTGTGATTGGTCCGAACACGCCTGGTATAATCACGCCCGATGAGTGCAAGCTGGGGGTGATGCCGGCGCACGTTTTCAGTGAAGGAGTGGTGGGGATGGTGTCGAGAAGTGGAACCCTGACTTATGAGATAGCCGCGGGGCTCTTGGCTAAGGGGCTGGGACATTCGACGTGCCTCGGCTTGGGGGGAGATCCTATTGTTGGCTTGAGCTTTGTCGAAGTGCTGAAAGAGTTTGAGAAAGATGAGTCCACAAAGGCTGTCGCTCTGATCGGTGAAATCGGTGGAAATCTCGAGGAGAAGGCTGCTGAACTCATCTCCACAAAGGGCTACGAAAAGCCTGTGGCTGCTTTCATAGCTGGAAGAACTGCGCCGCCTGGAAAGAGGATGGGACATGCTGGGGCGATAATCATGGGTAGGGCTGGGACTGCTAAGAGTAAGATTAAGGCTTTGGAGGCAGCTGGTGTTGGTGTGGCTGACAAACCAAATGATGTTGCGAGGATTTTGGTAGATGAGTTAAAGAGGGGTGTATTTTAAAGTCAACTAGATCCTATATTTAATGTGAGAGTAGCTCCGGGGATGTCTGAGGCTCGCTTTGCTAGAAGGCCAAGGGTTGTGATCTCAAGAAAGAGATATGTAGTTATCACAGAGGATGGTGTCAGGTTCGCTAGGGAATGCTACTGCTCTTCGGTGAGCATGCCCGGACCCGAGATCGCGCTTTATGGTTTTCTCCTTACGTTGCTCTCTTTTGGTGGTGTCATGCCTTTGGATGTTGTTAGGCGTTGGCGTCGCACCAAGATCTTGAGGAAGGCGTCAGATAGCAAGTTCGTTGTTGTGAGCGGGTCTAGACGTGTTTTGCCGAAGAATGTGGTTGAGGCGGCTATGAGGGAGATCTGGGGGGAGTGTCCGAAGTCTATTTATGTATGAGTTGTTTTTGTTGTTTGGAAGTTGGTGATTGATTTGCCTATTATGGATCCCTTCAAGAAGGCCCTTGCTCAAAGGCATAGGTTGAGGATGAAGATTTGCAGGGAGTGTGGGGCTAGGAATGCTGCTAGTGCTGTTAAGTGTAGGAAGTGTAGGAGCAAGAATCTGAGGTGGAAGAAGAGAGAACTCGTCAGGTAGCATTTTGCCACGTTTATTTATCGCGAGGTGGCTTCCTCTCTGGATGCACGTTCAACTTTACTTCCTTTCACTAGTTATATTTCATGCATGAATACAGAAGATGTTTTATTTTGTTGTTATGCGAATTAGATTTCGGAGACACTAGAGTGAAAGTTGTGATTCGCATCGGCGGCTCCGTAGTCGCTTCACCGCCCGATCCAGTGCTGATAAGCAGATATGCGGATCTGTTGAGGAATCTGAAGAAGAAAGGTCATGATTTGATCGTTGTGGTTGGAGGCGGGAAAATAGCCCGAGACTTGATCGAGTTGGCAAAGAAGATAGAGTTGAGCGCGCCAGACCAAGACGACCTTGCCATCTCGGTCTCAAGGTTGTTTGCTCAGTTGCTGGCTAGGAAAGTGGGTGGTCTGGGGTCTAATGTTGTTCCTATATCGATTCCTGAGGTTGTTCAACTGCTGGATGGGGAGAAAATCGTGGTCATGGGTGGATTGAGACCGGGAATGACCACAGATGCCGTGGCCGCCATGGTCGCTGAGACCGTTGGCGCTGATCTTTTGGTCAAAGCCACGGATCAGGAAGGGATATACACAAAAGATCCGGACAAGCATCCGGATGCGCAGAAGATCGACGAATTGAGTTTCGACGATTTGTTAGGGTTGTTTGAGGAAGACAAGCACAAGGCTGGGATACATCAGATTCTGGATCCTGAGGCTGTTCGGGTTCTTCAGAGAAGTAAGACAAGGACAGTTGTGGTGAACGGGTTTAAGCCTGAGAATGTTTTGTTGGCTGTTAAAGGGAAGATGGTTGGCACATTAGTCAGGTAGCTGTTTGAAGTTCATCGGCTATGTTTCTATAGCAGGTAGGTGGGGTTGCGCCGTTTCTACGGCGATTGTACCTACCCGCTTCTCAGGTTCGTGTACTAGAAACAGAACCACGAGCAACGCTGCAAACGTGAATCCGAGGCTTACGAAGAATGGCGACTGCCGTAGGACGCCTTCATAGAGAAAGCCACCAAGCAACATGCCCAAGCCCATGATAATATAACCAACAAAATTGTTGAATCCAACGACTTTACCCCTGTTGACCGGTTGTACGAGATCCGTTGAAAGCGCCATCGTTCCTGACATCACCATCATCTGAGCGAAACCAAACAACGACATGGAAATAAGAACCATGGAGAAGTCGCCAAAGGCAAACACCACAGTGGCCACACCAAAAATACCCAAACCGAGAAGCATCGGAATCTTCCGTCCAACCTTATCAACCATCTTGCCGATCGGAAGAGAGGCCACAACCATAGTAACCAAGAGAGGAATATGCGTAAAATACCATTGCTGCTCAGGTATCCCTAACACATCCCTCGCATAAAGCGCATTAATAACATTGGTAAGAGAAATACCAAACATTAAGAGTGTCCTAACCGAAAACAGCCACAGCACTGTCCTAGGCACAACCTTCCAGACCCCCAAGCTCTCCCTAACCGCCTTTGGATAAGAAGAAAAGAAATAGCTGAAGCGAATTACCTGCCCATCTTTCGTCGTTTCCTTCAACCTAAGCCGCAACACAGCCGCAGCGAGAAAAAGCCCAGTCATCAATAGATAAATGAGCCTTTGCCCGGTAACCTTCCCCAACCAAGCAAAAATGAATATGGCAATCACTGGACCCGGAGTGTTAAATGTCCCGTGAATAAGCTGGATGATTGAAGAACCCATACCTCTTCGCTCTGGGGGTAATGAATCCTGAACCATCGCAAACAAAGCCGGCTGATAAATCAGACAGAGACTACTAACAATTGACCCTAGCAAGATGAAGTGCCAAGTGGGAGCAAACGCAAAAAACAGAAACGACAAAGCCATCGCAAAAGTCATCGTTGAGATCAGCCAACGCCTCCCATACTTATCTGCGAGATAGCCGCCGGGAAAAGCCACAATCGCCATGGCTAAGAAGTTGCCAAGACCTATAAGTCCTAATGCTACGGGAGGTCCACCTAGAGCTTCAACATAATACTGAAAATTAGGCATGGGCATCTCCATGGCAATATCCATTATCATCCAACTAAACACTAGAATCCGATAGTTACCTGTGATGAAAGAGAACTCTCGCTTGAGAAGGTCTACTAGTCCCATGGATTTCGCCTTTTTCTGAAAGGAGAAAACACCTTGTGATATAAGGCTTAACTTCGGAAACCATTCGCAGGCGTTTCAAAGGCAACTTATGCGGCTGTCGAGTGGAGTTTCTTCGAAACTTTTTGGATGTGAGTTGATGGATATTGAATCTAATAGGCTGGGCTCAACGTATTTTCAGTTCTAGGCTGATCATGTCGCCTTTCTTGAAACCCATCTTGTAGAAGAATCTAAGCAAGTTCCAGTCGTTCCATCTTACCAGAGTGTAGACCACGTTCACTCCCTCTATGTTACCTTCTTTTGCTTCTGGTCTCTCCTCTTTTCCCGTGCGCTTGAAGTTTTCTATGAGGCTCTTGAAGAGGATTTTTCCGATGCCTCTATTCTGATATTCTGGGTCTATGCCTATGGTGTCTATCCATCCAACTGTGTCAGGCACCCCGAACTCCCATCCGCTCACGTACCCGAGTATGAATCCCACAACATTTCCCTCTATTTCCGCGGCTAGCGCTGGTCTTGGATAGATGTCCACGTACCCTATTTTCCTTCTCCAGTAATGTCGTCTCGGTTTTCCCAAGATCTTCCTGTCGATCTCGACTACCGCTTCTAGGTCGTTTTCGGTGAGTGCCCTAATCTTTAGTCCAGATATCATTTTCATAGACCTCCTGTATGCGATGAATGACTCTTGGTTAAAACTCTTGTGTGTTCTCTAGTCCAGTTGTCATTTTGGAAAAAAAATTAATAGAAACGAAGGGTTAGTGTGGAATGGTGCAGGGGTAGCAGAGCCTGGTCAATCCCTATGGAGGGACTTTATGCGCGGGACTCAAGATCCCGTCCCGAAGGGGTACATGGGTTCAAATCCCATCCCCTGCACCAATTACCTAGCTAGTCCACTTAGAATCTTCTAATGCTGACTTTGGTTCCTCAATTTTTATATCAAACCGCCGAGCAGATTTCTATTCTTGTGAGGAATCTGTTGTGGAAGCATTGATAGTTATAGACATGCTCAACGACTTCGTCACAGGCGTACTCAAAACTCACAGAGCCAAACATATAATCCCCAAAATAAAGAGGCTCATCAAAACCGCCAGAGACGCCAATATCCCCGTGATTTACTCTAACGACGCCCATCTCCCCGTTGACTCCGAGCTTGAGAAATGGGGCGAACACGCCATGAAAGGCACAAAAGGCGCAGAGGTCATACCACAACTGAAGCCGGCCAGTGGCGACTACGTGAAGGAGAAGAGGACATACAGCGGCTTCTTCGAGACAGGCTTAGATCTGCTACTCAGGGATATGGATGTAAGCACAATAATTCTCACAGGCTTACATGCAAACATATGTGTACGACACACCGCAGCCGACGGATTCTTCAGAGGCTACAAGATAGTTGTGCCCAGAGACGCCACAGAAGCGCTTAGCGAGGAAGAATATCAGCAGGGACTGGAATACCTCAAAAAAGTCTATGACGTGGAAATAACGGAAACCGAGCAAATAATTGGCAGATGGAGTCAAAGTTAAGTTAACATTTGAAAGCTGATATTACTTTTATTAGATATTTCATGTTTGAATCTCCAATCTAGGAGAACTATGCAAGAATGATGTCTCAAGAGGATGTGTTAAAAATTATCGAGTTACTGAGAAAGGAGTATCCTGATGTTAACGGAACAACCCTCAATTTCAGCACGCCTTTAGAGCTTCTGGTTGCCACGATTCTTGCTGCCCAGTGTACGGATGAGCGGGTCAACGAGGTTACCAAAGACCTCTTCAAGAAATATAAAACCGCAGAGGACTACGCAAAGGCTGACCTAGAAGAGCTGGAAACGGATATCAAACCGACAGGCTTCTACAGAGTCAAAGCCAAACGTCTCAAGAAATGCTGCAAGATGCTCGCTGAAGAGTACGATTCTGAAATCCCCCAGAATCTAAATGAGCTAACCAAATTACCCGGTGTCGCGAAGAAGACGGCGAACCTCGTGCTCTCAAACGCCTTCGGCATCAACCAAGGGATCGCGATGGACACGCATGTGAGACGGCTGTCGAAGAGGCTTCAGCTGAGTGAAAAGAAGCAGATTGACAAGATGGAGAGGGATCTGATGGAGCTGATTCCAAAAGAGAAATGGTTCGACTTCACATATCTGATAGTAACCCACGGAAGAAACGTCTGTACGGCGAGAAATCCGAAATGTGGAGAGTGCGTGTTGAAGGGACTTTGCCCCTCTGCTTTCACCTTCTAAGCAATGTATCCTTTGCCTGTCTTCTCAAAATCCTTCACAATTTCAATGACTTGTTTTGGTATGTCAACAGCATCCAATGGTATGTCTTTCAGCAGGGACCATGGTCCTGCCTTAGCCAGTTCCGAAGCAACATGGTCTTCCCCGAAAGACTCTCTGGAAATCTGATATACCAACGGCCTCACCTTTGACTCACGCACATATCCCAGAGCATGCAGATATTCGTGAAGCAAAAGAACGTAAACGAAGGCGTTTATTAGGCGCCTAGATTTCGTTGTCGCTTCAACTATGTGAACAAGAGCTCGATTCAAGACTATGTTGTTGGTTCCCAAGGGATGATAAGCGCCAAGTCGGAGCGGAAGGTCGTCAAGAAACAGCATCATCCCTATCCTATGTTTTCCCAGAGATTTCTTCGCTGTCTCTTTCACTATTTCCCAGACTTCACTGTATCCTTCCGCATTGTCCAATCTGGAGCTATGGTCATTTACACTCGAATGAATATCATTTCCGGCTTCACTCATGGTACTTCCCTCTCGTCAGATGGGGCAAAGCTTGTAGAGCAGGGATGGCAGATATTACTCTTTCTTTTTGAAGAAGAGCCAGTTCTTCGGTCCCTTGAACCTTATCAAACAGTAAGTTCCTTTCAGTCTTTCGCCTTTGATCTCGAAGATCAGCTTGTTCTCCTTTCTGTCTTTCAGAACGTAGCGTCCCTTATCCCAAATTTCAACAGTACCTGCGCCATACTGCCCCTCTGGAATCGTCCCCTCAAAATCTGCGTATTCAATAGGATGGTCTTCCACCTGCACCGCGAGTTTCTTTACGCCACTCTTTGTGGGCGGTGTTTTTGGAACAGCCCAACTCTTCAAAACTCCGTCCATCTCCAACCTCAAGTCGTAATGCAGATGTGTGGCTTGATGTTTCTGAATCACGTACATATTCCCACTCGGCTTCTCCTCATCGCCACTGGGTTCCTTTGTCTTCTGGAAGTCCCTTTTCTTCCGATATTCTTCAAGCCCCATCTTCAAGCCTCAAGTCAGAAAGATAGTCCAACCGATCAGATAAGAATTGTTAGCAGAGGGCTTGCGCTAATAGATGTTGATTGGCTGAACATTCAAAATCTGTGCAGTCTTATTGCAGAATCAACGTCAAAGTATATTAGCGCAATAGAACTCTAGGAGCGAGCATGTCCATAGAGCTTTGGGTAGGCGCGTCCATATCTGTTAGGCAACGGAAACTCGTGACCACATTTCGGGCACTTGGCCATGCCGCATTGGACAACAGACGGACATCCAGAACACGCGAATGTTCTGCCATAGGATATGTCAAATGTGAAGTTACATTTGGGACATTGAATTATGCTTTTCTTTCCAGCCATGGCGTAACACTTTTGCTTCGACTCTGTAGAAAAACGTTTAGTCGCTTTATTAAAAGCTTATCTCTGATTCGGATTTTGAAAAGGAAAGCTTTAAACAGACTTGACTAAATAACTATGCCTTTGGACGCATGAAATCGGAAAAGTACTACGAGACTCGGTTGGAAAAGAGCATGCTTAAAGGTTCAAAGACTGAGCGGGATAAGATCTATAGAGATCGCCGCATACAGTTGCTTCTAAGCAAGTTCGTAAGCGGAGAGCTCGGCAAACTAACTCCCGTCTATGATCCCAAACGCGGATACAGATATCTGATTGCTGAAAAGATAGTCGGAGAGCCGGCGACAACGGATGATTTTTTGAACCATCTCTTTGATGCCGGCGTTCTGGAAAGAGAGCTCTACGACAAGATAATTTACTGTCCAAACTGTGATTCAGCTAATGTATCTGTACATTACTGTTGCCCCCACTGCAAATCATTCAACATCAGGAAAAGTGCTCTAGTCGAGCATGTTGCATGTGGATATATCGATGCTGAAGAGAAGTTTCGAAAAAAAGGTAAGCTCATGTGTCCGAAGTGCCGCAAGGAATTGTCAAAGCCTGACATGGACTATAGGAAGGCTGGAGTCTGGTGTACATGCAATGAGTGTGGCAAGAGCTTCGACATACCAGTCCCCCTCCATTTCTGCCGAGACTGTAATCAAAACTTCGCATTTGAAGACGCCCTCTACAAAGACGTATATCTCTACAAGATAAGCGATGAAGCGATGCAGGAGGCAGCTTTTGGCCTGATACTCATCGCACCTATACGGGAATTTTTCGAAAAACGTGGATTTGATGTAGAAACCCCAGGGTTCTTGAAGGGAAAGTCTGGTGCAAGCCACATGTTTGATGTCATGGCCTCTCGCGGTGGAATATCTCGAGACATAACTGTGATAGATCTCGCAACCGCGACTGAGGATGTAGTTTCGGAGCAATTTGTCATCGGGATGTTTGCCAAAGTCTATGATGTATCACCTGAAAAGGCATACTTGATCGTGATCCCGAAGATGAATGAAAATGGAAAGCGGCTTGCAGCCCTTTACAATATCGAGTTGATTGAGGCGAAAGATCAAAACGCGGCTTTGAAACATTTGAAAGCTACCACAAAAGAATAGATCGATTGTGGCTTACTCCGATAGCTTTCACACCAAAGGGCCTACTCGAAATGTCTCCTTCTCGCTCTGACACGGTGTTACGGAGTGCAAAGTATATTATTATGTGTTGTCGCCTTGCCCTAGAGGGCTCTATAATAGCCTGCAACCTCGGTTCCTCTGTTAGTGAGGATGGCAATGTGATATACTGACTCTGAACGCCAGCTGTAGGTTATGTTTAACCATCCGTGTTCGCTGACTTTTAGCTCGAATGGTGTAAATGATTCGGGTATGTGATTCACGTAGGCAGCTGTTATCTCGATCGTTATCTTCCCTACGTTGCGGAGATAAATTGCTGTTTCGTTGTTCTGCTTAAACCACACGTTCTCTATGATGAATCGTTCACCCATCGTGTCATGGAGGTTACCAGTAATAACATACGTTGCGGTCGTGGCGATTGCCATGGCGGCTACAGCTATAACCGTGAGCAAGAGATTACTCATGACTGGCGTTATTCCTCTGCTATTCTCTAACATATAGTATCACCTCTACGCGAAGAATTTTAGAGCCACGTACCCGGCTGTAAGAAGGACAACGCTGTGTTTCAGGCCTGCGCTGACTGTTCCCTCACCCATCTTTCCCGCCACAAGACCGCCGAAGAAGGCTTGGAGTATGCTCATGTGGAAGAATATCCTCCTCATGGCTTCGGGCGTCACGAGACCAAATGTGGTGATGGTGAACTCGGCTATCTGGGAGAAGAAGGTCTTGAAGAGTATGATGATGGTGAAGAGGAAGACGAAGAAAGCAACATATACAATCGCAACATAAGGTCGTATCTGAGCCTGCAGTTTCTTCTCTGACGTCAAGGTTGACTGCACAAATCTACCCATAGGCTCGAAAACTCTCTCAACTTGTCCACCAGATCTACTTGCCTCAATAACTAGCGGTGCTGTCCTTCGCATCAGCACAGTGTTAACCCGTTCGCTTAAGAATTGAAACGCCTTCTCAAAGGACATCCCCCAAGACATCTGAGCCACCATCCTCTTCAGCTCCCCTGTTAGGGGTCCATAACTTCTTTTGGAGGCTTCTTCCAGCGCCTGCGGCAGAGTCATACCTGTCTGCTGAGCCTGAACTATGCTCCTGAATAGATCGGGAAGATGCTGATCTATCGATCGCCTCCAACGATAATCTATGTAATCCAGCACAGCAGGAGGGAAAACACCGACCACTAGGGTCAAAAGTAAGTATTCGTCAAAGAGCGGGCTGTCCCGAAGGGTCATGCAAGCCGTAATAACGATTATCACAGCTAAGATTCCAGATACGATCCAAGCGATCTTCTTCTCCCACACCTCAATCTTGGGCATCCTCACCGCCTCGGCGAAAAGATGTCCAGAATTATCAGAAACACAAGTGATCCAAGTGGTATCGCCAGATATGTCAGTAGATGCAATAGTAGGTGGGGGTTGAGTAGTCCCGCCGCGCCTCCACCAAGCATCGCCATGGCTGAAAGCATAACCACCAAGATCAGAGGACCAGCAACCAGCACAGTCACGTAGAACTCCGCTAGGACTCCTAAGGTGTCTGACAACCGATTCAGGGCGATGCGCCTTAGTTTCATAAATTGACGTGATTTATCGGTGAGATACTTCACCAAACTTCCACCGGAGTGGACAGTGGCTATGAAGCCTTCAAGCAGTCCCTTAACTCTGAAGGAAGGCGTCCGGCTGGAGGCTGACTCCAGCGCTGAGAGCATGTCAAAGCCAAAAAGTTCTACATCTCTCACTATGTTTCTGGCTTCATCGGAAACTGCCAGCGGAGCCCCGATCTGAGCCAAGGAGCGGAAAATGTGGTCATGAGACACGTCGGCACCGGCCAGTATGGCCATGTAGCCCGTGGTGAAGGGAAGCCCATTCTCCAATCTTCGCTTCAAGTAATCTGCGCGATAAATGGGATAGATGTAGAAGCCGATCAGCGTTAGAGCTCCCGCGAGCAAACCTGTCCCCACTCCGAAGAGGAGGCAGGGGACTAGGGGAAGATGAAGAAGGAATATTAGAACGACAGGAATAAGGATTAGAAGGGAGATAGGAGCTAGGAGACTTGTGAGGATGGCTAAGCTAACATACGCCCTAAAGCTGGTCTTCATCCCAGATCTTCTTAGGTTCACATCCAAATCCTTGAATATGGGAAAAAAGCGAGCAGTCTTCTCTCCTATAAGCTGAAAGGCAAAAGCCTGAGGCTTTGTCACACCCAACTGAACAGCTCCTGTCCCTCGAACAAGACGGCTGAGAAAAAGAGAAAGGAATGGGCGAAGTCTCTGCATCACACGTCGATATGCCCTTCTAACGCTCTTTCTCATTTCGCTCCTGCTCATCGCATCCCCAACCTTGCCCTCCGATAGACCCGATCTGGATTGGCATAGTATTCTCGGATCACGGTGGCAACGTCGGTGTATCTTCGGATATTGCTTTTCACCATCCATTCTAGCACAACTTTTCTTCGATCTAGCTCCTCTCCGATCTCCTCCTCACTCAGTCCCATCTTCTCCATGTTTCTCTCCAAGACATAGCTGCGACCAGAATAGGAGAAAGTATCACGCTTCGCATTCCATTGATACACGTCATTGGTCAGAAAATCCTTCGTCTTAGGCTCTAGTTCTACCATTTCACTGACTGTAAAGATTCTTCTTGCAGGTTTTCCATCAATCTCGGTTCGCAGCTGA
>JABAOC010002084.1_pt1 | contig 34291 bp, 35 predicted proteins | sample 7062161 | NCBI WGS metagenome assembly JABAOC01 (sample SAMN14538625, study PRJNA623070) | marine sediment metagenome | biome: marine biome [ENVO:00000428]; feature: marine pelagic biome [ENVO:01000023]; material: deep marine sediment [ENVO:00002113] | place: India: Gulf of Khambhat ... | reverse complement strand
CATTGGAGAGAAGCTGCCACGGTAGGACACTAATCGCGCAAGAATGAATTGGACCTGTCAGGGAAAATCTGGGGTTACAAGGCGCAGCAATATATTCATTATATTGACCCCAGACAACTACCTAACAGGTCCTTTCTTTTGGCTAAAGCCATTTTCTTTTGAGTAAATATTCTGGTGTGATTGTCGCAAATACAATTGTTTCTAGTGCTCCCAACCAAATCGTCCACTGCATCAAAAAGTCATAACTCTTAACAAAAAGCGGAATTGTAATGAGCAGGTCAAGAACAGTTGTCAAGATAACCCAATAAATTCCGAGGATAATTCCATCTTTAAGTTTTCCTTTAGCACTTTTGAAATACATCCAAGCGCAAAAGACAACCAAGAATGGATTAGTAATTAAAGTCCACCAGTCTTGATACTGAGGCAAACCAAACATCATCACCGAGACAACAACAAAAATCAAGACCCAAAGAACCACTCCCCAAACCGTTGCCATTTTCCAGTCTTTAATTAACTTTTGGATGTCCATTATTTTCTCACCTCCTTTCTATTTTTAGTGTAAAATATTCCAAGCCGTCCAAGCAATTACCAAACCCCCTATTGAAACAAAAGCCCAGTCTCTAAGATTCATTTCTTTAATTCCTTTTCCAAAAATCTTAACTGTTTTATAAATAAACCATCCTAAGATTGTTAAAGCCGTTGGCCAGGCAATAAAGTCCACCGCTATTTCTACTTCCCGCCGGTAATCACCTAGAAAATAGCCTACTGGACCCCAAACCATTACCCAAAAAACAATTGAAAAACTAATAAAAACCAAATATTTTTTGTAAGCCATGCCCAAAACTCCAGCCGCAGTGGAAACAAAAGTGGCAAAAGCGGGAATGGCATGACCAAGAAAGAGCGCCATTTTTCCATGCTTCTTCATTAACCTCTCCCCTTTTTTCAAGCCCTCTTTCATCCCTACCCAAAGCAAAAAGCGATACCAACCATATTTTCCAAGAAAATAATTGATATTGTCACCAATGAACCAGCCAATCATTGCTAAAACCAAAACATAAGGAAGATAAAGAGTGCCTTGGCGAGCATAAAAGGTGGCTAAAATAACGATAAAAGTGCCTGGCAACTGCCAGGAAATGCCAAAAATCGTTTCCAAAATAGAAAAAAGAAGGACTAAAGGATAGCCATAAGCGGCATAATACTGATCAAAAAAAGCAATAATCTCGGCACCAGTGGGCATGTTTTATTGAACCCATTCAAAACCTTCCACTAATCGAACGAGAGTTGGCTCATTAACCAATTCTTTTAAATCTCCTTCGGGCGCTTTTTTGGCTGGAGCAGAAATGGTGAGAATGAAACTGCCCTTTCTAAAGGCAACAGCACCGATTCCCATTGGAGTGGTACCAGCTTTAGAGATATAAAATTGGAGCGCTTCGTAATTATTAATTTCTGTGTCATTGGCCCAACTTACTCCACCTTCAATATCTTGGAAATAGTTACGAACAAAACTTTCCAGAGAAATGGGTGAAGGTTGGTCATAAACGTTGACCATGTAGCTTATTCCTTTGGGATTAAGGGTAATTTGATAAAGATGCTGTTGGGAAGGAGCAATTTTCTCTTCTTCAGGCAAATCCCAATTGACGGGATAACAAAGGGAAAAACCATATTCTTCGTTGGTATAAAGAGTACAGCGGGAGCTGTCTTCCGGACTTGGGCTTGGTCCAGTAGTAACACCAGAGGAAATAGCTGCTTCCTTGGCTGGACCCAGGGTAATTCGCCCAGTCCTAATAGCCAAGGTAAGCCCGCCAAAAAGAAGGGCTAAAACTATCAAAAAGACTAAAATTAACCAATTTTTCTTCATTTCTTTTTCTTTTTTAATTTTACAATTTCTCGCTTGACCTCCACAATCACACTTTCTACAACCCTCATCTGGGCGTCACGAAACTCATTGCCATAACGCGAAGAAGCCGCTTTATCTTGTTTTTGCAGTTTTTGATACCGTTTCTGATATCTTTTCAGTCTTCCCTTAAGCTTTTCAAGTTTAGTCATTTTATCTCTCCCATCAACCAACCAAGATAAGGTCTATGGACTTTATCAACTTTAATAGAAAAAATCTCTGGAACCTCGTAGGAATGAAGTTTGAGAATTTCTTTTTCTATGGCACTAAATTTACCTTCTTTCGAAGCCAAAATGAGTAGAATTTCATTTGCTTTATCTATTTTTCCTTTCCACCAAAATTGTGACTCAACCTTCCCTGCCACTTTGGCACAAGCAACTAGCCTCTTTTTCAAAAGATGACGCCCAATTTTCTCTGCCTCTTTTTTATTCTTGCATATCACATAAACTAAAATCACTTTTCCTCCACCACTAAAAGATAAGCCGTGCTATTCAAAACATTGTTGTGCCAGGCGAAAAGCAATTCATCTTTTGAGACCTGATGTTCCTTTCCATCGACTGGATCATTGTAATGAAACTTATTTTTATCAAAACCAGTAATGACGACGGTGTGCCCTAGGCCTTTTTCCTGTTTTCCATAAAAAGCGCTGGTGGAAAGATAAATAATAAGAGGAACTTTCTTTCTGATAAATTTATACAAATCTTTAACATCTGGAGCTTTTACTTTGTACTCCCCTTCGGATTTTAAAAATTTGATAATCGATTGGGCCCTATACCTCTCTTTTTCTTTAGGCCTTATTTGCTTTAGTTTATTTATCATTCTCTTTTTGGTTTTATCAGCTGGATTCATAATATAGGTATTATAAGAAAACAAGGTTACTCCTAGTCCAAATTTTTCAACAGCTAGTCCTAAGTCAGTAGCAAGAACACCTTTATGGTAACCCTTCTTGATTCCGCCAGCACTTTTTATAATCTCATCCTCAGTCACTTTTAATCCATAATAGGCCAAAACCATCCTCAAGCAAGTTGGACCACAGCTAAGTTCGTCTTTTTGTTTATAAGGAGTCACTTTGAGTTTCATTTTATCTCTTTTTCGAGTTGCCCAATTGCCTGGCCCATAAATTTGACTTTTTCTTTGGCTAATTTTTTGCTTTTGGGTAAAACTAAATTCTCTGAAGCTAATTTTCGGAATCGTTTTAAAACCTCAAGAATTCCTTCAAGAGAATCTTTTTCCATCCAATCCCAAGCTCCAATTGAAAGTCGTGTTACTCCTGTTGCACCAAGAAAATCTAGGAGATCAGCGTCGTGGAGTAAAATGGCTTCATTGTTCTTAGGCTTGCCTAAGGGAACGTGCTCCAAGATTGCTTCTTTTACCAAGGAAATCTTTTCTTTGGGAAAGTTTATGCTTTTGAGAAATTTTTCCGCTGTTTTGACAGCAAATTTTTGGTGAGGTTCGCCTTCACCAACATCATGAAGAAAACAAGCAGCATGAAGAATTTGGTCATCATATTTCAACCCCAATGATTTGGCTAATTTATAAACTCGTTGAAAATGGTCTATTCCCGCTGCCAATTCTTTGCCCAACTTCTTGGCAGCAAATTTTTCAATTGATTTTTTCATTACCATTCCTATTTTAAACCTCCTTGATTAATTCTGCCAGGGAAAGAATTTCATCTCCAACCTTTCGCAAAGCATCTATCTCTTCTGCGGTAACTCGACTTTGGTTACCATATTTTTCCATTAACGAATTATATTCTGCTTCTGCCCCTAGTAGCCTTTCTTTTAACCGACTTTCCAATTGTCCTCCCATTTGTCTTAGGGCATCTTCATAAAACGGGAGAGCGATTTTTTTTGCTCTTGGAATTTGGATTCTATTAAACGTTGACTCAATCTTAGCCTTAATCTCCTCTAAAGACCATATTTCAGGAAACAAAGAGATAAAAAGGGGCACGTTTACCTCAAGAAAGGAAATGCTATCAGCTGCCTGAACCAGATTTTGTCTATAATCACCTCCTGTTTCATGAGTCTGAATCAATCTTCGAATATCCTCAATTTGCTCTTCAGGAAGCCCCAATTCTTTTCTTAGAAACCGACAAGCAACCCTAGCTGAACGTAAACTGTGTCTTCTTGAATAGTTTTGGTATTCTTCTTGAGTGTATCCTGATTTTGGATAAAGAGGGTATTCAGGAGAGGGAAAGGCTCGCTCAATATCATGAACCTGGACTGCTAAAACAACATTAATGTCCGCTTCTGGGTCAATTCGCCTGACCCAATAAACAGCTCGAAGAGGATGTCCAATAGCAACATCTCGCTCAGGAGGTTTGAAGCAGGAACGGAAGCTATCTTCCACCCAAGTTCGCACTTGGGCTAGAAGTTGTTCTTTACTTAACTCATTATTTGCTGGTGTTTCCGGAACCATTTCTGAGGCAGTTGTATTATTCTAGCAAATTTAGCTTTGGGAAACTAGAGAGCTTGAAGGGCGTCTTTGGCAGGCTGAAAGTTTTTGTTGTACTGCAAAGCCAGTTCAAATTCTCTTTTAGCGGCTTCTTTATCTCCTTTTTCTAAATAAATCTCTCCCCGAATCTGATAAAGCTCGGAAAAAGCACGGTTGCCGTGTTCAAAAAGCCAATTACTAATCTCAAAAACTCGGTCATAATTTCCCAGTTCTTTGTAAGCCAAAATTGGTTCTATTTGGTACCAAAGCATTCGCCTGGGTAAACGTGATTCAACCTTTTCAAATTCTGCCACTGATTTTTCGTATTCACTAACATGATAATAACTCGTTGCTAGATTAAAAACAGGGTAAATATTGTCTGGGTCAAGTTGGTTTTCTTTTTGCGCCCGGTTAATCGCTTTCCAATAAGCCACGCTAGAATCTTGGTCTTGGCCTAGTATCGCCATGACTATCTCCTCTTTTTCTGGCTTGTAAACCGAAATATAGGCGTAATTAAATGGTTGCCACATACTCATAAAATCAAAATAGGAAATTCTTCGATTGGGACCAAAATAGGAGTCATCATCAATCAAAGCTTTGGCGCTTTCATCAAATCCCCGAATAATTCGAAAATGACCAATGTCTTCATTGGATCGCAGCCAAGTTTTGACTACCACCGGAATTTCGTTTGTTAAAAAAAGCTTAATCAACTCTAATGAACCATTGGGAAGATAAATTGCTTTCAAGCCAAATTTTTCCACCCAAGCCACAAATTCATGAGGAAAAATGGTTTTGTCGTCATTATCTCCCTGGGGATTTTGATAGGGACGCATCCCATCTCCAAGTTCTTTTTGAGTTTTGTTAATATCATAAAAAGAAAGAATCATGGAAAGCGTGGCGGGTCCGCAATTGTTAAAAGTTTGGTAAGCTATTTTTGTTCCTGGAAGAAGGGCTTTTTCTCCGGGTTGGGCAAGGGTAATACTAGGGCTGGCTTCAGGCGAAACCACGGGCGCAGGCAATTCTTCCACCACAAACTTCTCTTCCAAAGGCGGGGGTTGACGGAAAAATCGGAGATAAACAAAAACAGCCCCGATTACGAGGAATAAGCAGGTAAACAAAACAAGAAGTTTCTTCTGTTGCCTCACTGGCCTTATTTTACCACTCTTACTCTGTTGGCGCCTCGCCTTCTGGTTTAACAGGCTCTGTTGGAGTTCCTGTTGGTTGAGTTGGCGGTGGTTCTTCTGTGGTCGTTGGTTTAGGTGGTGGCTCGGGTGTTGGTGTAGGCTCTTGTGTAGGCTCAGACGCGGGCGGGACACTAGGTTCGGTTGGGGTGGGTTTCTCCTCTGGCTCAGTTGTTGGTGGCGTTGTTGGTTCAGAAGGAGCCGCAGCCCCAACTCCCTCGCCTTTCCAAGCTGGCATTGTTCCCATTAGTTGGTCAGTTAATTTTTCCGCTTCTTCTTGGGTCTTTCCTTGTTTTTGAATGTAAAACTGAATCATTTTTGCTCGAACCTGATCTTTGGGCAATAAATTGCCTTTATCATCAGTACAATACAAACAAAAAGGATTATTAGCATCACCACCCCCATGGTCTGCTGGCTTATCCATGGGCATGCCGCATGATTGACAATTCAAATCTATCACCTCCTTTCTGATTAATGACTATCAAAAAATAATGCCTATAACTAAAATCAATCCTAACATTTATGGAAATCATTAAGCAAGTCCATAAAAATGAGAAGACTACCTGTTTTTTCATCCTAAAAAGGACGTTCGCCGAAGCGAACAAGTAGTCTCCATCTCTAGCTCTTTTCTTCACTGTTTCTTCAAATGCTCTCATATATCTCCCTGGTATGCGTACCATTCTGATTCGGTTTGGTAGCTTGGCTCCTTCATGATCAGAAACGTTACTATTACTGCTAGGAGGGCCAGCACTACGCAGGCTGGGATGAACCCAACTACGTAGAGGCGGAGGGGGGAAGCGTAGTGATTGAGCGTGGCTATCCGAATCGCTATGGCGTCGAACTCTATGGTTAAAAGAACCAAGAGAATCAACCACGCTACCACGCCGCCAACTATTCCGCCGAGTGATTGGCGAGATCTCCAGCTCGCCCCACCAATTACTCCTCCTAGAACAGCGAGTACGCCCGTGATGGCACCGTTACCCAAGCCAAAGAGGAGACCCTCAAAGTTGTTGTAGGCATGGAGGGTGTCCCCTTTGAGTATAGGAGAGAAGGTATAGCCAAGCACTAGGGCAACCAACACCAGATAAGCATAGACCCATACCCAGTCGCCAAGCATGCGCTTCTCCTCCGTTCGTTTAGCAACCTCACCGAAAAGGTAGTAAATCAACGGAAAGAGCAAGGCTATGGTGACCCACCAGTTTCTAAAGGGGAGAGAAACCAGCGCAAGGAGGATGGGAAGGCCAAACCGGTAAGCCCTGATTACTAATTCCCTTCTCCTCCTTTTCCATGACCAGATTCGAAATTCGATCGCTTCCTGTATTGTCACGGCATACAGCCCCCACCAGACAATAGTAAGGAAAATCCCCACTATTGCCTGGAACAACAACTTCAGTGTCATTGGCATTTTTCCTTCTCCTTTCCGATTTCCTAGAACATCTTTCCAATTAAAACAGTGAAGTCAAAGAGCAACTATCTCCAATCAGCTCATCTTAAAGACGCCTTTGTCTAGATGAAACTGGAATTGTCTAAACATCTTATAGCAGGAACTCTGGGATAAATCAAGCGCTTTGGAGTTTTTTGAGACGGGCTTTATATTCCTTTAAGACCCAATCTCTGGCATCTTGGGGATGGAAACGGATTCGGCCAGGTTCAACTACCTCGGTTGTTCGCCGAGGTTGCATGTATTTTAATTGCGCCCATCTTGCTAAGGCTTCCAATTGGGCAAAAAATGGTTCACCCATTGATTCTCCTTAATAAATCTTTGATAGGTTTTATCTCTATCCCAAAGTAATTTTAATTGACAAACTTCATGAGCCGAAAAAAGGTCTTGTTCTTTTTTAGGAATTTTTAAATGTCTTTCATCCAAAAGCATATTCGGACAAATTTTGTTTTTAATTTTTTTAGGCCGGCGATAATAACCAGTTAAACGCAAAAAGGTAACAATCAACCCCCGACTAAGCCAAAGTCGGTTGGCTGAGGTAATAAAAAAAAGGTCGATATCGTCCCCTTCATTAGAATTATTCATTGCCAAAGCGCCTGTGACTGCCACCATTTTGATGGTGGGAATAAGTTTAAGCCAATTGGCTACCCGTTTGGCTATTTTTAACTTCTTCCTACTCCATTGCTCCCGTTTTTTGCGCAGGGAAACCGTTTTTTCTCTGTTTTTCAGATGGTAAAAACCTTTTTTTTGGGAAACTTGGGGTAATTTTTTTAAATCCTGTTTTAAAGAGGAATTGTCTATTCTTTTTTTGGCAATCAGAAATCGATAAATTTCTTGAGCAGTCAGGGGATAATCAAAAACATCAGCATAAGCCAGAGTTCGAAGAATTGCCTTTTTCCTCATTTTAACGGGTCACTGCTGTGGACAGACCGTATTGAGAGAGTAGTTGAGACACGCCGGAGGCAGCGGTTTCTAAGGCATCACCCGGGTCCTCATTGGCGTTAACGGCATTAACAGCATCTTTAAAATAGTCAATCATCTTGTCATTAATGCCATTATCATAAGTCCGAGAGCAAAGATACCAGGTTTCAGCCTGAGGTGCTTGGTCAACAAAAGGAGCCACCAAGGGATTGGTCCTTGCTTGATCCGCCATCTCTACTCGAGAATAAGGCTCACCAAAAAGTCTCAATTGTGACTGGGCTTGATAAAGTTTGGCTAAGGTTTCCTTGCTCGACAAATACTCAAGAAATTCCCAAGTTTCTTCTTTGTATTCGCTTTCTTTATTAACGCCCTCAACCCAAAAACTTGCCCAGGAAATATTAGTTCCAGATAATTGGGGCGCTTCAACTATGCCAAACTCTAAATCGGGATTATTATTTTTAATTTCAAAAACATCCCAGGAAAAACCAAAATACATGGCCACGTCACCATTGGCAAAAGCAAGCATGGAATTGGGCAAAGTCAAATCCCAAACCCGGTCCTCTCTATTAAAAATAGTGTAAAAATTCAAAGCGTCTTCAGCTAAAAGACCGGTTGGATTGGCTAAATCAGCTTCATTTTGCAACATCATTAAACCCAAAATGTCCGACCAATGTTCAACATTATTGGTTGTTCCCAAAGCAACCCCGGAAGTTTGAATTCGGCCGGAATCATCATAAGTCGTTAATTCAATGGCAACTCGTCTTAGTTCATCCCAGGTGGTGGGTGGAATTTTGCCAGCGGTTTGGAAAATATCTTTATTATAAAAAAGCGCCAGGGTATCGATTTCAAGAGGAATACCTAAGTAACTCGTTCCCGAACGAAGATGTTCTGCTGCAACTGGGTAAAAGGTGGCTTCAAATTGAGACGAGCTCATCACTTCCGTTGGAATTGGGTCAAGTTGGTTTTTGAGCATTGGTAGCCAAGTGACATGGTAGCGAAAAATATCTGGTCCTTCGCCCCGAGCTAGAGCGGATTGAACTCGTTCTCGGTATTGAAGTTTTGACTGCATTGAATATTCAATTTTGACGTTGGGGTTATCTTCATTCCAATCAGCAATTACCTCACGCATAACCGATTCTGGCTCCCATAAACCCCAATAAGTTAAGGTAATCTCTTTTGGCCTTTGGAAACGAGGCAGACCCACTTTAATAATCAGAAAGGCTAAAACAATAATTAAAATCAAACCCAAAACAATGGGAATAATTTTCTTTAGTGCCCCCAAAGGAGATTTTTTTTCAACATGGAAAGCTTTAACTGGTTCTGGTGGTCCTGTGGGCACTGGTTCTTCGGGAGTTGGTGCTGGCGGTGGTTCTTCAGGAAGGGGTGCCTCAGGAGGCACGGCTGGAGGTACTTTAGGAGGAGCGGTTTCTTCTTCCACAGGAGCTGTTTCGACTGAAGGTTCTTCTGCTGGGGGTGCTTCTGGGGTTGGCGTTTCTCCTGGTGGTTCCGCGGGTGAAGGAATTTCCATGGAAAGTGGTTTTTCAGAAACTCCTGCCTCTTCCTTAACCTCTTCTGGTCTGGTCTCTTCTTCAGATTTCCAGGGCGGAGATGGTTTGTCAGGTTCCGAACCGACTAATGGTTTTTCATCAAGGGGTCGATCTTGATTTGGGTCAGGCATAGCTTAATGTTATCATATAAAAAATGACTAAGAAACTGCAACTGTTTGGCCAAAAAACGCTTTTTTTCGTTCCCGTAGCGATTGTCCTTTTTTTAGGTCTGGTTTCAATTAGCTACCATTTGGCCTATTGGCAAAAAATCTATCCGGGTGTCACTGTTTTGGGTCATTCAATTGGTAATCAAAATGTGGCCACTGCCCAAGCAACTATTGAAAAACTTATTGATGAAGCTAGTCCCAGCGCTGTCCTAAATCTTAAAGCAGACGAACAAATTTGGTATTTAGAACTGGCTGATTTTCAATACCAACCAGAGATGACAGCAAAAAAAGCTTGGGAAATTGGTCGCCATACCAATGTTTTGAAAAACCTTCAGCAAAAACTCCAAGCTTGGACAAAGGGGATTAATCTAACCTTAGACTACTCCCTTAATCAGGAATCCCTCAGCCAACAGGTCGATCAAATTGCTAACCAAGTTTTTACCCCAACAATTAAACCAGCTATTAAAATCACTGACCAAAAACAAATTGAAATCGAACCCGGAGAAGAAGGCTTAAGTCTTAATAAGAAAAAATTGATTTTTGTTGTTAATTCCCAACTTGCCAACTTAAACTTTGAGCCTATTGAATTGCCTTTAATTAAAATCTCGCCTGATTTAACCGAAGAGCAAATTAACCAAACCCAATCTCGAGCAGAAAAATTTTTAGACAAAAAATTAATTTTAACCGCCGAGGAAATGACTTGGGAACTTAACGATGAACAGCTAGTCCAATTACTTTCATTTACCAATGACTATAACCAAGAAAAAATTGCCAGTTGGTCAGCGGAATTAGCTTCAGCCATTAATCGTTCACCCCAAAATGCTGCTTTTGAATTTAAAGAAGGACGGGTGACCCAATTTCGAGCAGCTAAAGAAGGCATTAGTTTGGAACAGGAAAAGACGGTTGATTTAATCATTCATTCTTTGGCTGAATTGGAAACCGAAAAAGAAGCAATCACCGCTCAATTACCAGTGGTAACTACCCCGCCCCAAGTAGGTATTGCTGATGTTAACACCATGGGCATCCAGGAACTGGTGGGCAAAGGTGTTTCCTATTTTCGAGGTTCAATTAGTTCGCGAATCCATAATATCCAACTGGCCTCATCAAAACTCAATGGTTTAATAATTCCTCCGGGTGAAGTCTTCTCTTTTAATCAATCTCTGGGGGATGTTTCGCCAGCCACTGGCTTCAAACAAGCTTACATTATCAAAGAAGGAAGAACCGTTCTTGGTGATGGCGGTGGCGTCTGCCAAGTATCAACCACAATGTTTCGGGCTGTTCTTGACGCGGGTTTGCCAATTGTGGAACGCCATGCCCATGCCTACCGAGTCAGTTATTACGAACAAAATTCGCCGGTTGGCTTAGATGCCACTGTTTATGATCCAACAGCAGACTTAAAGTTTAAAAACGATACCCCGGCTCATCTTCTTATTCAAGCCTATGCTGACACCAAGAATTACAAACTAACCTTTGAACTTTACGGCACCGATGACAACCGAACCGTCACCATTTCCAAGTCAAGAATCTGGGACCAGGTGCCACCTCCACCGGATTTGTATCAAGACGACCCCACCCTTCCTCAAGGGCAAGTAAAGCAAATCGATTGGCAAGCTTGGGGAGCTAAAGTTGCTTTTGATTACAAAGTCGAGCGTGACAATGAAGTTTTACAAGACCGCACTTTTTACTCAGCCTACCGCCCTTGGCAAGCAATTTTTTTAAGGGGTACCAAGCCACCTGAATAGCCCTTGAATTAAATGAAAAAACAATCAATCAATCGTTTAGTCTTGATTTTACTTTTGGTTGGCTTGTTTTTTCTCTTTTTTCTTTCTCCAAACGATCCTGATTTGGGTTGGCAACTCCGTTGCGGTCAGCAAATTTGGCAAGAAAAAGAAATTTGTCGTTACAACACTTTTAGCGTTCTTTTGGACAATTACTACTGGCCTGACGCCCGAGCCCTTTACCAACTACCTCTTTTTCTTTCCTATCAATTTTTGGGTTTGTTTGGCTTGAGTTTAATCAACAGTTTATTAATGGTAGCAAGTATAATTGTTTTTCTTTCCTTATCGGGTCAAAAAGAACTGAAAATCATTAGCCTTCCTTTGATTATTTTTCTTTCCTGGTTAGTTTTTGGTTTTGGTATTCGTAATCAACTTTTGAGTTTCTTTTTTCTCCTTCTTCTTATCAAATTAATCGAGCTCGCAAGCCAAAACAAGCTGAAGTGGTTCCTTTTCGCTCCCTTAGTCATGATGCTTTGGGCAAACGGTCACGGAGGCTTTATTCTGGGAGTGGCTTTATTGCTCATCTTTGTTTTTGAAAAAACAATGTGGCTTTTTATTAAGCCCAAACAGGTTAAAAATTATTTTAAAATTTTAGGTATCAGTCTTCTTAGCATTGGCACCACCCTTTTTAACCCTTTTGGTTACCAAATCTATTTAGAAGCCTGGCGGCACTTTACCGTTGTTCCTTTATCAAACCTAATTGCTGAGTGGGTGCCGCCCCATCCCTGGTTCCAATTGGCAATTTTCCTTTTTTTAGTAATCGCTTTCTGGGTTATTTACCAAACAAGAAAAAAACCTCTGACCATCTTTAAGCTCTTGGTTTTAATTGCTTTTGCTTACATGGCATTTAAAGCAAGGCGAGATTTGGCTTATTTCTTCTTTTTTGCTGCCTACGTTATTTCTTTTACCAAAGTCAAAAGCAAGCATTTTCAATCTCTGACTTTATTAGTTTCTATGTTCATTTTCTTTATCGGTCCTTTTTTCTTATTTCCCAAAGCGTTAATCGTTAACCGCAGTTGGCAATACTCCTGCCAAATTGCCCGTTCCTGTTCAGCAATCGAATTCCTTAAAAAACAGCCCGAAAAAGGCAATATCTTTAATACCTACGAACAGGGTGGTGACCTCATTTGGCTTTTACCGGAATACAAAATTTTTGTGGATGGGCGAATGCCAGCCTGGCGAACTCCTTCAGGCAAAAGTCCTTATACTATTTATTTAGAGACTTTACAAACCCGTCCGGGTTGGCAGGAAACTCTTGAGAAATATAATATTAACTGGTTATACATTGCTTCCGGAACTTTTATGGACTTAAGAATCAGAGATAATCCAGAAAGTTTTGGTTGGCAAGAAGTTTTTCGAGACCAAGGAAGAGTGGTTTACAAAAATTTGTAAAAAAATGACGTCCTTCTCGCCTGTGGAAAGGCGAGGTTGCTAAAGCAGGTCTCGTCCGTCTTTTCTTACCTGCTTCAGGCGACGAACGTCAACCATACGCAGGTGCGAAAATGAGAGCCTTTATTGCCTTAGAATTACCAGAAAAAACAAAAAAAGAAATTAGTAAAATCCAGCAGGATTTAAAAAAAGCGGGAGTACAAGCTCGTTGGATTAAGCCAAAATTAAGCCATTTAACCTTGGCTTTTTTAGGTTCAATCACGCCTGATAAAGTTGAGCTAATTGAAAAAATTCTTGATGAAGTCACTTACCAAATTAAACCAGTCCAACTTCATCTTTTAAAAATTGGTTGCTTTCCTAGCCCAACAAGAGCAAGAATAATTTTTGTTGATTTGGGTGATGAATTAGGAAAGCTTAATGCTCTGGCAATCAAGATTAGAAAAAGGTTAAAAAAAGAAAAAATCTATTTTGATAAAAAACCGTTTGTTAGTCATGTTACTTTGGGGCGAATTAAAAAACAACAAAACCTGACCCAGTTAATTAAAAAAACTAAAATCAAAAAAGTAAAATTTGTTGCCAGTGAGGTAAGTTTAACCAAAAGTACTCTCACTGAATCCGGTTCTATTTATACTCAACTCAAATGCGCATCCTTGGCATAGAAACCAGTTGTGATGAAACCGCCGCAGCTGTGGTTGAAAAGGGAACAAAAATCCTTTCCAATGCCCTTGCTTCTTCAATTGAACTTCATCAAAAAACAGGAGGAATCATTCCTGAGGTAGCGGCTCGGGAGCAACTGAAGTGTATTATTCCTGTTATTGAAGAAGCTCTTCAAAAAACCAAAAAAGTGGATGCTATTGCCGTGACCATTGGTCCTGGTTTAATTGGTTCACTTTTAGTGGGAACGGAAACAGCCAAAACCCTGACCTATACCTGGAAAAAGCCAATCGTGCCCATTAATCACCTCCAAGCCCATCTCTATGCTAATTGGCTGGAAGGTAAAAAACCTCGATTTCCAGCTATTGGACTGGTTATCTCGGGTGGACACACTGATTTGGTTTTAATGAAGACTCATGGCAAGATAAAATGGCTAGGCGGCACTCGTGATGATGCGGCTGGTGAATGTTTTGATAAAACCGCTCGGGTGCTCGGACTTCCCTATCCTGGGGGTCCGGCAATTGCCAAACTAGCAGAAAAAGGTAATCCTCGAACCTATGATTTACCTCGACCAATGATTAAACAGGAGAATCATGATTTTTCTTTTTCGGGCTTAAAAACAGCGGTCATTAATTTTAAAAGAAAGCAAAAAAGAATCAAAAAAGCGGATATGGCAGCTGGCATTCAGCAAGCAATTGTTGATGTCGTGGTTAAAAAAACGATTAGAGCAGCCCAAAAACATAAAGTTAAAAGCGTTCTTTTGGCTGGTGGTGTGGCGGCTAATAAACAACTGCGAGAGCAAATGCAAACTCAAATTACTAATAAGGTTAACTTTTTTGTTCCTTCACCCAAGCTCTGTACCGACAACGCCACCTATATTGCTAGCTGTGCCTTTTTCAATTTCAAATCCCTTCCCTGGCAAAAAATCCAGGCTAACCCTAGCCTCAGCATCGAAGAAGGAACAAGCCAAACTTAGGAAGAGCCAAAGCAACTTTAATCTTCATTTTCTGAAATTTCTTTACCCACCAATCAGATTTTTTAACATTAACGTGAGTCGGATCTAATTGGTAGTGCTTGCCTTCGATGGGATTATCTTTAACACAAATTTGAAGCAAGACGTATTTCTCTGAAACTCTTAAAAGTTCTTTTAAAGCTTTACTCGTCTTCCTTGCCTCAATATGCTCCATTAGAGCAAGACAGGTTGTGACTTCAAATTGGTTGTTTTTAAAAGGCAGTTCCAATAGATTGCCAGCCTGACAACGGCTGCGAATAACTTCTTTTGCTTTTTCAAATCCTTTTGAACTAAGATCCACTCCGTAAGTATCAACCTTTAATTTCAATCCCCACTTAATCATCTTTCCTTCAGCGCAACCAACATCAAGCAAGGTTTTCGGTCTTAAAAGGATTTTAATAAGAAGAGAGAAAAAGAATCCCTTAATCTCAGGGAAAAAAGTACCCCTTTTTTTATAATACGCCTTGTTGTAGTCCTTTCGAGACACAAAAACAGTTTATCAAGCTTGAGGCTGAAAGCAAAGTCAGCTATAATTCATTAAAGACGATGGAAAAAACTTATAATCCTCAAAAAGTCGAAAAGAAAATCTATGCCTTTTGGGAAAAGGGTGGTTGGTTTACTCCTAAAATTGAGCCCAAAAAGAAGCCTTATACCGTCACTTTACCCCCTCCTAACGTGACTGGAGGTCTTCATGCTGGACACGCGATGTATGTTATTGAAGATATTATGGTTCGCTACCAACGAATGAAAGGTAAACCAACCCTTTGGCTGCCTGGCTTTGACCACGCTTCAATTGCGGTTGAATACTTGGTCAGTAAGGAATTAGCCAAGGAAGGTAAATCCAAAGAAGACGTTGGTAGAAAAGAATTTCTTAAAAGAGCTAAAAATTTTGCTGATGACTCGCTTCAATATATTCGCACTCAACTCAAACTTTTGGGTTTTTCTTTGGATTGGACAAGAGAAGTCTACACCATGGACAAAGCTCGTTCAGAGGCGGTTGAAGAGGCTTTTAATCGCCTTTACAAAAAAGGATTAATTTACCAAGGTGAACGAATTATCAACTGGTGCCCTAAATGTCAAACCGCGATTTCTGATTTAGAGAATGTTCACGAAGAAGAAAAAAGCAAACTTTACTATCTTAAGTACGGTCCCATCATCATTGCTACCACTCGCCCAGAAACTATTTTTGCTGATGTTGCGGTGGCGATTCATCCCAAAAACAAGAAATATCAACACTTGGTGGATAAAAAGGTGCCTTTACCCTTAACCAACAGAAAAATTCCGGTTATCACTGACCAAGCGGTTGATCCTAAATTCGGAACTGGGGCTCTTAAAATCACGCCTACTCATGATCAACTTGACTTTGAAATTGGTGAAAGACACAAATTGAAAAAATTAATTGCGGTTGGGTTTGATGGTAAATTAACCAAACTCACTGGAAAATATGCTGGCCTCTCAATTGAAGAAGGTAGAAAAAAAGTAGTTCAGGATCTAAAAAAAGGTAAATTCATCAAAAAAATCGAGGACTACGACCATGCGATTGGTCATTGTCAGCGCTGTGGAGAAATGACCGAACCTCTGATTTCCAAACAATGGTTTGTTAAAGCTAAACCTTTGGCTGAAAAAGCAATCAAAGCCGTTAAAAGTGGCCAAATCAAGATTATCCCCCGCCGGTACACGAAAATCTATTTCCAATGGTTGGAAAATATTCGTGATTGGTGTATTTCCCGCCAACTCTGGTGGGGACACAAGATTCCCCTATCAGGCGAGGAAGATATCCTTGATACCTGGTTTTCTTCTGGACTTTGGCCCATCTCCACCTTGGGTTGGCCAAAAAAAACTAAAGACCTTGATTACTTCTACCCTACCACTGTGCGAGAAACTGCTTATGACATTTTGTTTTTCTGGGTGGCTAGAGAAATCATGTTATGTTTAGAAATGACTGGCAAAATTCCTTTTGAAATTGTTTATCTTCATGGTTTAGTTCGTGATGAAAAAGGAAGAAAATTTAGTAAAACCAAGGGAATTGGCTTTGATCCAGTGGAAATTATTGAAAAACATGGTGCCGATGCCCTTAGAATGGCTCTTGTTGTTGGCAATCCTCCAGGAAATGATCTGAAGATTGAGGAAAATAAGGTCATCGCCTACCGCAATTTTGCTAATAAAATCTGGAATGCTAGTCGGTTCGTTCTGTCTTATCAAGGCAAGACTAAGAAAGGTAAAAAACACAAAGATGATCAGTGGATTTTAAAAGAATTGGAAAAAACTACTAAGAGAGCAACGAGTTTGATTAACCGCTATCGTTTTGATTTAGCCGCAGAAGAAATTTATCAATTTTTTTGGCACACTTTCTGCGATAAATATCTTGAAATGAGTAAGAAGCGTCGAGACGAGGCTCAGCCAACCTTGCTTAATGTGCTCGAAACGAGCCTGAAACTGCTTCATCCCTTCATGCCTTTTATAACCGAGGAAATTTATCAACGCCTTCCTGAGCATGGCGAAGCTTTAATGATTGAAAAATGGCCAAGGTAAAAAAACCCAGTAAACAACTGCTTCTTCAGCCTATCAAGAATGTCAAACCCTGGGTGAGTGACAAAGTTGTTGAGGCTAGAAAACTAAGCGAGCACCGGGCGTCTCGAGCGGCACGGCGTTGGGGCGCACCAGCAGGAGTGGCTTTACTTATTCTCCTTTTCATCGGCTCTTTTTTTGTTTCTCAAGATGATTTTTGGCGGGCTAAAGAAAAATTGCTTAGAGACCCTAATGATTCTCAGGCACAAATTAAACTCGCCGAAGAATTTCTAGCCAATAACCAATTTGAAGAAGCAGAAAAAGCCCTTTTTTTGGCTGAAAGACAAATCTTTCAAACAAATAGCCTAGTCTTGGGTAAACAAACCAATCCCCAACCCAAAGAACTTTGGCAAAAAAAATATTATTCCGACCCCAAAGATATTAAGAGATTAATTGCTGCTTGGGAGAAAGTTATTGAAGAAAAACCAGACTATCGCGATGGTTACCTCCAACTCGCTTATCTTCATTACAAACTTTATGAAACCGAGGAGGCTAAGGAATATCTTGAAAAAGCGATTGAATTAGACCCTAATTACGAATTGACAAGAGAAATGGAAGAAATATTGGAAAATTGAGAGTTCTATTCGGGAATCAAACCCGTACACCGCCAATTAATTTCCGCTTCTCCAGTTGAAACATCAACCACACAAGCTGGAGCACAACCTGGTTTATCAATATCCAAATCTAACCACCAGGTTCCGGTATTTTCATTGCAGAAATATCTGCCTGTAAGATTCCCTTCCTCAGCGCACTCGCTTTTCAAGGCAATTTCTTTTGCTTCAGAAAGAGTCATTTCGTCACCAGTTTCTTTTTCAACACAGCTAGGATCAAATAACTCAGGTTCAATTAAAATTTGCTCGGTCGTTTCTCCTGCCAAAGAATAAGTTAGGAAAAATTTATTCTTTTCTTTAGAAATTTCAAAAAAAACCTCTCCTCTATCTTTTTCTCCAAGTTTCAAAATTCTCTGAGAAATTGGATTGGTAGTTAGGTATTCAATTGTAGGATAGGAAAAAAGCATGTCTTGAACATATCTCTCGTCGTCAACCAACCTAAACCGCCGTGTGTCATAACCACAAACCGCCCCTCCTGGCAAAGGACACTCTTCGTTTGCCGCAAACGTCACTGATAAAACCAACAAATCTTTTTCAATGTCTCGCTCCACTCTCAAAGCCTTATCAATCGTTAAATCTATGCCAGCTATTCGATAACTTCCCGCTTCAACAGGGGTCGGTGATGCAACTGGTGTTGGAGTTGGCTGGGTAACAAGTTGAGCTTGTTTTTGACCAAGTTGATACCCAGCGAAAAAAAAGGCTGTGGCTACAACTACTCCTAATAACAAAAACAAAAGGGGTTTAAGCCAGTGTTTTTCTTCAACTGGTTGGGAAACATCTTCTTTAATTTCAAGTGGTTTTTCGGTTGGGTTTATTTCTTCTGGCACTGATTGAATTTTAAACATTTTCTAAAGAGAGGTCAATCTCCCGCTTGACAGTCCCCCATTGTCTTCATAGAATAGATTTATGAAACAAAAACTATTTATCTTTTTACCTTTAATTTCCTTTCTTCTTTTCCCTCAACCCGTGCGGGCCCAAGCAACTGACGCCGCCACAATCAATGCGGGTGTTACCACACCCACATTCATTCTCTTAATATTAGGAAGCTCGTTGTTTTTAGCGGGATTTCTAATCTTCAGAAGACTTAGTTACAAAACAAGTCAATAAGTTACTTCTCTTTTGGCTTTTCTTCTTTACCTTTTTCTTTGCCTAGTTTTTCCTTGGTCGGCTTTTCTTCCTCAAGAGGCTTCTTTTCTTCGGTTGGTGCTTTAGCTTCTTCCTCAGGCGGCTTTTCTTCTTCTGGCACTTCTGCTTCAGGTACTTCTTCCTCGGCTGGTGGGGCCACTTCTTCTTCAGCTAAAGGCTCAATCTTCGCCAAAACCTCTTTTTTCAAAGTTAATACTTTGACCCTTTCTGGCACCTTTAGGTCGGCAACGGTGACCACATTACCAACTTCTTTTAAGCCTGAAATGTCGAGTTCAAGTTTGTCAGGAAGTTCGGTTGGCAAAGCCTCGACTTCCACTTCGGTCAACGGCTGTATCAAAATACCCAACTTTTCTTTTGCTGCGGGTGATTCCCCAACCAGTTCAATTGGGACCTCGGTCGTCACTTTTTCCTTCAAATCAACTTGATAGAAGTCAGTGTGAAGAGGTTGATCAGAAACAGGATCAAATTGGACATTATGAATGAGAACAGGGCGAAATTTCTTTTCTCCCTTTACTTTAAGTTTAACAACGCTTGTCTCCCCTGTTTTTTTAAAGGCAGCAAGAAAAGCTTTTAAGTCAGTTTGGACTGCTAATGACTTTATTTTCTTACCGTAGATGTTGGCTGGCAAGATTCCTTCTTGGCGCAATATTTTTGTCTTTCGCCCAAGAACTTTTCTTTTTTCGGCAGTTAATTTTAGCTCATCTTTTTTTGCCATTGCAGTTTATTAGCTTAACATCCTCTCAGCCTGAAAACAAGAATTAAATCCTCCCTCCTTGCAACCAATGAATTAAAAAGAAACCTCAAAAACCAAATCCTGATTAAATTGAGGAGCAAAAACAACTAAACCAGAAGCAAAACTTGATTCTGGCTGGGTGGCAACTACGTTCGCTTTAGCTGGGGGAACTAACCATAAATTAAACACTTCATCTTCAATCCCTGGCTGCTTTTGCAAGTAAAGTAAATAGCGATTGCCTGGCCCAATGGCCAGTTTCTCTGCTAATCTATAACTAATCTCAACCGTTTTTTTTGTTTGAATCGGCACTTCAACCAAAAAACCAAAAGAAGTCCTTTCGCTAATTTCCGTTTCATCAATTTTCTCTGTTTCCAATTCCCTACCATCAATTAAAACCGTTTGGAGTCTTGTTCCATTTGGGGTTAAAATTCGTAAATAGTTTTTGTACGTACCGGCAGGGAAAATCTCAGATTTGCTTTGGTTATGATAATCGATTCTCAAAGTCTCTTTCGCTCTTCCTTTTGAATCAAAATTAACCTGGTGAGTTACATTCCTTTTTACAAAATAGTTAGCCTTGTTAATCCCAAAATTCGATTCAACAATCATTAAATAATCAACTAAGCATTTCCCGTTTTCTATTTCGCACTGGACTCTTCTCAAGCTTCCATCCCAACCCAAATCAGTTAAAATTTTTGCCGCCTCTTGATTATTAAGCGCAATCAGTAAATCCTTGGATTTTAATGATTGATAAAGAGCTTGACCAATTACCAACCACTCTTTCTCATCAGCCCGACAGACTTCTTCAAAAAGGGCATTAGCTACTGCTCCAATAAAGTCTTTTTTTTGAGACGATCCAGGAAAGAAATTAACTTCAGCATGGTATTCAGTTCTTTCAAACAAATTATCAGCATCTATTTTCTCCTGATAGTCAACTAAATCAACTGGGCCAACGGCTCTTAAAATCCTTTGGGCTAAAAACAAATCTATCCCCACCACACCATCAACTTTTTTTCCGATTTCCTTCTCTAAAAACCAACTCGCCCTTAAAGCAGAAACAAGGAAATCAGGGCTAAAATTGGAATCACGGAGATACCAACCTGCTTCCCCAAGATAACGAAGAATTGGCTCGGGAGGCTCAACGTGTCCCCTCAGCTGGCCGTCGACTGAGTAAACATCCAGTATTTGAAAATCGATCAATTTGCCTCTATCAAAAGTGGCCAGAGCAAAAGAACCAATAAATCCCCCTGTAGCTCTTAGTTCCATATTATTTTGAAAGAGAATTAGATAGGTCCTTTTTCCATAAACACCAACCAAATCTGGCAGAAGAAGAACTCCCTTTTTCGCTTCTAAAAGCATTTCCCTGGCCGTGGTTAAATTACTAACCAATTTGTTATCAAATCTGTCTATAAACTGACGAGCGTCCGGTTTCAGCTTCAACTGGCCCTCAAGATGAGAAAATTGTTGGTAGACCGAATCAAGGTCAGTGCTCATCTCTGAAGTTAATTGTTCAATATCAGCTGGTTCGTCTTGAAGAATAGCCCGACTGATTCGACTGGCATTCTCAGCAACTTCACCCAATTTTTCTACTCCCCTGCCCGTTTGCAAGCCAATAGTCAAGTAAGTCTCCACTTTATTTTGAAGGCTGCTTTGACCAAAAGCATCTAAAATTGACCCAAGTGACTGAAGATTTTTTTGGGCTCGACCAAAGTCCCCTTCCGACAACTTTGCTGATTTGGCTGTTTGGGAAAAATTTCCCGCTACCGCGTTTTGGTAAGCAGAATGAAGATTTCTAATACCCAAGAGACTGTTAAAGAGTAAAGCGCCTGGAAGATAAAGAACTACCAATAAAATTATTGCAACTAAACCAGCAATTAACTTTTTATAACTACCAAACTTGCCTTCTTCTTTTTTTTCAATTCTTTTTCTAACTATCTTTTTGTCAACCTCTGGCTTATCCTTAACCGGTTTCTTAATTTCCTTTTGAAAATAGATAAGCGTTTGCCTCAAGCCCTCATTGAGGCCAACTTTGGGCTGCCAATCAAGATGTGTTTGACCGGTTAACTCTTTTTCCAATCCCAACAATTCTTCTCTGGCCACATACTCAATTTCCAGGTCCTGGCCAGTTAATCCTTGAAGTCGATGAGCAATAGATAGAATTGTTTCTTTTTCAGGATTAATTAAATTATAAATCTTTCCAGCGGTCCCGGAACTAAACATCGCTTTGGTAAGACCATAAACAACATCGCTCACGAACGTTGGTTGAATTTTTTGGGAACCATCTCCGGGTATGGTAAGCGGTCCACCCTTCGCTGCTTGCTTAATCATCCGAGCCAAAATTCCTCCAGTCCTTAAATTCATCCGTGGTCCATAGGCCCAATTAATTCGAGCAATTCGGGCATCAATTTTTTCTCTTTCCATGTATTCGGTTGTTAAAGCTTCAGCTGACCGCTTGGCTTCTGCGAAACTAGCCATCTCTCCTGCTGGGCCTTTGCCAAAATATTCTCCTAATTTTTGAGTGGCTACTTTCGCTTGAAAAACTTGAGGACTGGAACCAAGCAGAAATTTGGCGTTAGTTTTTTTTGCCAATTTCAAAAGATTGGTTGTTCCAGAAACATTGGCTAAAAGCGTTTCAAAAGAAAGGTCTTTTCCAGAAACATAAACATCCAATCCAGCTAAATGGAAGATGTAGTCAAGTCCACCAAGCTTTGAATCAAGCGGTTTGTTTAGGTCTTGGTCAATTAATAAAAAGTTGGGATTCTCCAAGCAGCTTTTTATGTTTTTTTTAGTTCCCGTAACCAAGTTATCTAAACATACAACCCGACAATTTTGTTCGAGAAGTAATTCGCAAAGAAACGAGCCAATAAAACCAGCTCCACCGGCAACTAAAACCAGCGGTGTGTCTTGACTGTTTTTAGATTTGTGAAAAAATTTTTCTGCCATGTATTAATGACTAATGTCATCATAATCAAAAATTGCTTTTTATTCAACAAACAAACCCATAGAAAAAATTATAACAGCGCACATGAAAAGGATTTAGTGGTTTGACAACTAGTTTAATTAATTAAAGTGTCCCCTTTCAGTGGACCCTTTCTTCGCGGTTGTGCTATTCCCGACTTTTGTCGGGAACTGCGTCTCGATTTTCAATCGGGACTTGCAACCTTTGAATTAAAGTGTCCCCCGCCGTCCGGTTTTGTTGAGAGTTCGATTGACTAAACCGTCTGCCAATAAATTTTTTTGTCGCGATACAAATTGATAAGAGACATTACCACCAATCTCTCTTTCTAAATGACGGACTTCGATAATTAAATTTCTCATCTTGATTTCTTTGACTTTAAATAACCCATTAAGTTGATTAACAATCAGTTTGGAATCAAGGAAAAACTGAAGCCTACCAATAGGTAGTTCAAAATTTTCCTTAATCCATTTAAGAGCCCCAATCACCGCTTGATACTCGGCCACATTATTGGTTGTTTTGCCAATGTATTTTCCTTGTTGGTGAATGATTTTTCCTGATGAATCCTTGACAACAAATCCTATTGCCGCTGGACCTGGGTTTCCCCGCGCACCACCATCAGCAAAAACACGCAGTTGCTTTTCCATTTTAAAAAATCTTACCACGATTCTTAATAAACTCAATCACGGTTTTGGGAAATTGAAAAAGCGAGGGAAGAAATCCTAACAAACGAAAAACAAAAACAGAAGTAATAATTAAAACCAGGCCCTCGGTAAGAATAGTAACTACAGCCGCCCCATAATAAGAAAACTTAGGAATAACTAAAGCGTTAGTAACTACATTAAAAATTAAAGCTCCTAAAGCAATGAAGAAATAGCGACGCTGTTTACCTAAAGCAACAATGGTGTAGCCGGTTAAATGATTGAAATAGGCTAAGAAAAGAGCGAACCCAAGCAATCGTAGAACAACAATCGAGTCACTGAATTCAAGAAATTTTCTTTGAGTGATTAATTTAACTGCCAGAGGAGCAAAAACCCAAATACCAACTACCACTGTTATTCCCATTAAAAACATAAAATCAAATGACTTCTGATAAATCTTTTTTAGCTTTTCTCTCCACCTAGTTAAATCTGAATGGCGGGAAAGAACGGGCAAAAGCGTGAACATGAAGTAAGCAGCGCCTAATATTAAAACGTCGTAAATCCGATAGGCAATCGCATAAATACCCACAGCCCCGCTTCCCTTAATAGAACCCAGCATAACGGTGTCGATTTTGTTATCAATAGTAAAAATTAACAATATTGCTCCCATCGGAAAAGACTCTGTTAGTAATCGCCTAATAAACCGTTTATCAATTCGCCAATCAAATTCAATGGTCCTAATCGCCAAAAAGAGACTAATAATAATCCCCGCTAAATTAGCCAAGATAAAAGCGCTAATCAGGGGAATCAGCCCTAATTGCTGTCTTACGAAAAACAAAGAAATCAAAAGAATTAAAAGGCTAATAGTAACGTCAACTACGCTCTGTTTTTGGAGTTGGAGTTTGGTCTGAAAAATAACATACAGGGATGCTTTAACGGTGTTAAGAATCAGGATTAAAGAACCAAGCATAATGGCTTTCCGAACCAAAAGGGGATTAGTTGTCTGAAGAGGAATAACCATTGCTCCCAGCACCATTAATAAAGCAGCAAATAGAGAAAGGATTAACCTTACCAGGAAAATGTTTGTTAAGGCTCTGCTTTCTCTTTCTTTTTCTTTTGCCGCCTCCCGTGCCCCGATTGTTGCTGTTCCCCAATCTGCAAAAGCACCAAAGATAACCGCCAAGGCAATAACATACATATAATTCCCAAACCCTTCACGCCCTAAGTAATTGGTTAAAAGAATCGTGACCAAAAGACCAAAGATAACGGTAATTCCTTTAGTCAGAATTTGGACAACCGTATTAAAAGCAACCTTTTGGGAAAGATTCATTGTTTCCATGATAAACCAAAAATGACCACCAATAAAAGTTGAGTTTGTTGAAGGGTTAGCCAATAGTGGTCAAAAAGACTAAGCAATAGAGCAACACAAAGCGCCGCAATTAATGCTTGACGCTTAGTCACTAATAATTTCCTAAAAGTCAAAATTAAAAACCATAAAAAAATTAGTAAACCTACCAAACCAGTTTCTGCTGCTATTAGCAAATAGATATTATGAGCTGGCTGAAGCCAATAGGTCATGCCAAATTGTTGCCAGTAATCAGGCAGTCGGGGAATAAAATTATTAAGACCAACTCCTGCTAAAAGATTACCCTTTACCATCTTGACAGCGATTGAACCAAGAGAAAAACGCTGAGTAATGGTTTCTTGCCCGGAAAGTGGTAAAGCAAAACGAGAATAAAATCCAATAACAAATACCAAAAGCAGAATTAACCCAATAATCCTTTGTTTCCACTCCCTCAAACTCCGAATTATCAAACCAAAACCCAATAACAAACCAATCAACCAAGTGGCGCGCGAAAAAGAAAGAAGAATCGCTATTCCGCCCAAAACTTGGGCTGTCAATCTTAAGATTCTCTTAAATCCTTGCTTTTTATTTTTTGCTCCAATCAAAATTAATGAAACCAAGATAAAACCTGCGAGAACATTGGGATGAGGAAAAGTGGCATACGGTCGGAGAATCAGTTGCCCGCTCACAATTGCCTTCGCAATCCCGGGAGTAATTAGGTTAAAAGTCCTTTCTCCTAACCACCAAAAAACACCACCAATGGTTTCTTGCTTTGCAAATTGAGCTAAAGCAATTAGAGAACTATAAATCACGGCGCCACTTAGAGGATAACGAATCTCATCAACGGTGTACTTTTCTTTGATAATGTATAGTCCTAAAAAACCAAATTCCAAAATCTTTATTAACTTGTAAAAAGCGGCTCCTCTGTTCTCAGCTAAAAAAGCACTAACCGATAGAAAAATGAATGCTGCGAAAAGCCACCAGTTTTTTTTAATTATTTCTTTAAAAACCTTAAGTTTTAATCTCTTTCTTTTGTCTAGCCACCAAAAAAGCAAAAGGACAATGACTAAAAGGTCGGTTAAATAAAGCGTGGGAGACAAATAATCAACGGGTAAACCTAAAACTTTTGTCCATTCAGGCCAAAAATGACGACCGAGTTGAACAGGCAAGAGAAAAATAAGCAACCAAAATAGTTGACGATGAAGCTTCATGTCTTCAAACGAATAACTACATACCGGTTTCTTCCTTCTCCTTCAGAAAGGGTTTCAACATCAGTTTCTTCAGCTAAAACCATATGAATAATTCTTCTTTCTCCAGCTGGCATTGGTGGCAAGCTCTGCGCTTTTTTGGAAAAACGAGCCTTTTGAGCAGCAACCAAAGCCATTTTTTCCAAAATTTCTTGACGGCGTTGACGATAGTCACCAACATTGACCGTTATTCTTAGCCATTCATCCGTTTGCCGATAAACAATCATGGCAATGATTCTTTGCAAAGATCTTAAAGTTTCGCCATGATAACCAATCAAAATACCAGGATCATCGGTTTCTAATTGAATTTGATAGACACCTTCCTCTGAAGTAATTTTTATCTTTGTTTTAACTCCGAGATTATCAAGAAGCTCTTTAACAACCTTTTTGATTTTAGTTATCTTTTGAGTTTCAGTTTTCTTAGCCATGGTTCAAGTCCACCCCAACCACCAATAAAATATTGCTGAACTGCCATTAAAAGAGAAAAAGTGAACCAATAAACAACCAGACCAGAAGGAAAAGAATAACCAATAAGGATGGTTAGTAAGGGAAACATGTAGGTCATTTGTGTTTGCATTGACGTTGCCATGTCATCGGCTTTACCCGGAGTTTTGGCAGCTTCTTTTTGAGCAGCGGCAACCGCTGGCATCATCATTTTTGAAGAAACCAACTGAACAAGCGCTGCGGCTAACAAAAAGAAGCCAGGCAAGGGAATTGGGATTCCGGGAAGGTTGAAAACATCAGGTCTGCCCAAATCTAAGTACAAGAATTTAGTATTGATTACTGTTTCTGGTGCCAATTGTAATTGGGGGTAAAGGACTTCATTCAGTTTCTGAATAACATCGCCATCAACTCGCAAAACCTGGATAAAAGCCTGGTAAAGAGCAATTAAAACAATTAATTGAACAATTTGGGGAAGACAGCCAGCTGCTGGATTAGCCCCGCGCTGTTTATAAAGATCCATTTGGGCCCTGGCATAGGCTTGTTTATCCTTACCGTGTTTCTTTTTCAGTTTTTCCAATTCGGGTGCCAATTCTCTCATTTTCGTGGTAGCCCTCATTGAAGAAAGGGTCAAAGGCAAAAGAAGGAGTCTAATTCCTACTGTCAAAACAATAATTGCCAAACCAAAATTTTGGAAAAGCAACTGATAAAGAAAAATCAGAGCGTTAACTAAAGGCTGGTATAAAATTAGATGCCAGAGTTCTCTCATTTGATTGGATCAAAACCTCCCTTACTCCAAGGGTGGCATTTTATAATTCTTTTTAAGCCCAAAAAGCTGCCTCGAATTATACCATAGCGTTTTATGGCTTGATAAGTGTATTCAGAACAAGTTGGTCGAAAACGACAAGCAGCGTCTGACAAAAACAAAAACTTTAGAACAGGGGAGCGAAAAAGCCAAGATTTTTGATAAGCTCTAATTAATGAAAGGGCTAATTTTCTCACTTAACTCACCATTTCCGCTTTTTTAAAAAGCTCTCTAACCTCTTTTTTTATTTCTTCGGGATTTGCCTCAATAATCCTTTTCTTTGCCAAAAAGACGATGTCGAAACCTTCCTTCATCTCAGGAAATAAACTGATAACTGCTTCGCTCAATAATCTCTTAGCCCTATTTCTTTTAACCGCTTTTTTATGAATCTTTGTGGAAATAATAAAACCGAGCCGTGAGGATTGATTTTTTTTAGACTGGCGCCTAACTAACAAACTAAACAACTTCCCTTGAATAAGAGTTCCTTTCTTTTTAACCTGATTTAGCTCGGTTCTTAAGGGAAGCCTGTGTTTTTTGGGTAACATTTAGGCACTCAAGCGCTTTCTTTTTTTAGCGCGCCGTTTTTTAATAATATTTCTACCACCAGGAGTGCGCATTCGCTTGCGGAAGCCACAAGTTCTTTTTCTTTTTTTCTTTTTTGGTTGATAAGTTCGTTTTGGCATGTTATTAGGATACACGGAAAAAATTCAAGAAACAAGAGGATTTTGCTTCTTGACAATCTGTGGATAAGTTGTTTAAATAGATCTACTTCTGCCCCGTGATTGTTCACTTTTAACATGGACAAAGATAAACTCTGGCAAACCGTTTTAGAAAATTTAAAACTTTCTCTTTCTTCAGCTAATTTTGCCACTTGGTTTCCCCAAACATTCATCAATAAAATCAAAGAAGTTGACAAGAATCACCAAATAATTGAAATTGCTTCTCCTTCAGCTTTTATTAAAGATACCATCGAAAACCGCTATTATGGCTTGATTAAAGAAGCTCTGGATAAAACCACGAAAAAGAAAAATGATTTAACTTTTGTGGTTAAGCAACCCAAAAAAACCAAAACAACTAAAGAAGTGGAAAAAGGCACTCTTTTTGAAAAGGAAGAACCTAAAAAACCATCAATCCAAGAAGCCATTATTCGGGCGGGCTTACGATCTGATTTTAATTTTGAAACTTTTGCTGTTAATGCTACCAACCAAATGGCTCATGCTGCTGCTAGGGCTGTGGCAGACTCACCCGGTAAAGCCTACAACCCTCTTTTTCTTTACGGCGGGGTTGGGGTGGGCAAAACCCATTTGATGCAAGCGGTTGGCGCCGATATTCTGGAGCGTCGTCCTCGAATCAATATCATTTACTGTATGGGTGAGGAATTTACCACTGAAATCGTTGACGCCATTCGGAAAAAAACCACCAAACAATTTAAAGACAAATATCGTTCGGCTCGAGTATTATTAATTGATGACATCCAGTTTATTGCTGGCAAAACCACGGTCCAGGAAGAATTTTTCCACACTTTTAATGCCCTTTGGCGAGCTGGTGGCCAGATTGTTCTTACTTCTGACCGACGCCCTGATGAAATTAACAATCTTGAAGATAGACTCCGTTCTCGATTTGAGGGTGGTTTGACGATTGATATCCAAGACCCTGATTTTGAGCTAAGAACGGCGATTGTTTTAATCAAAGCTCAACAAAGGGGAATCAAGTTGCCCATGGATATTGCCCAATTAATCGCTGGCAACATTACCTCAACCAGAAGATTAGAAGGTTTCCTTGTTCGCCTTGCCACTGAAGCCAAAACCAAAAAAGAGCCTTTAACACCTGATTTGGCTTCTGCTCTTTTAGGAACAACCAATGCCGAATCAATGCCAAAAAGATTGGTTAAACCAAGAGAAGTTTTGGCTGCTGTTGCCAGTTTTTATAATTTTAAAAAAAAGGATTTACTTGGCCCAAGGCGTCCAAAAAAATTGGCTCATGCTCGCCAAGTTTTAATGTACCTTCTTCGAACCGAATTGAAAATGCCTTTAATGGAAATTGGCCAGTTTTTAAGCAACCGTGACCACACAACCATTATGTACGGAGTGGAAAAAATTACTAAACTTCTGCCTGATTCAGAGGATTTACGAGTGGATATCGTGGGGATAAAACAAAAGCTTTATGGATAATAAATTTCAATTATCAACTTATCCACTTAAAAATGAAAATTGTTAACCAAGATTTGAACAAGAAGAAAAACCGAAAATCGATTTTGTTTTTGGAAAGATATTCACTTATTAACAGAACAACAACTACAACAAATTATTAAATAAACTATTAAGGATTATGCTATTTTTTCAAAATCTCATATTAAAGTGGATAATCCTTAATACCTCAAATAGATATATTTGAGGAAGTTTGTTTCTCATAAATTCGAAATAGGAAAAACGAGATTGAGTTTTAAAACAAAAAGTTGTAAAATTGAGGAAAACCTATAGATGAAACTTTCTGTTCTTCAAGAAAATCTTGCCCGAGGGTTAGCGACTACCAGTCGTTCTGTTGCCAGTCGAACCCAATTACCGGTTTTAAGCAATATTCTTCTTACCACTGACCAAGGAAGGCTTAAGCTTTCTGCTACAAATTTGGAAACAGGAATTAATTATTGGTTGGGAGCAAAGGTTGAGAAGGAAGGAACGATTTCTGTTCCGGCCAGGGTTTTTTCTGAATTCATTGCTTCTTTGCCAGCTGAAAAGGTTAGGCTGGAAGCAAGAGAAAATAATTTATTAGTGAATTGTGGTTCTTATCAAGCCGAATTCAATGGTTTAGCCGCAACCGAATTTCCTCAAATTCCATCAGTTAAAGGAAAACCTGATCTCAGTTTTGCTTCTGCTAGTTTAATTCAGGCGATTAATCAAGTTGCTTTTGCGGCTGCTCAAGATGAAGGCCGGCCCGTTTTAACCGGAGTTTTATTGATTGTCAAAGGCCAAAACTTGATTCTTGTTGCCACCGACGGTTATCGTTTAAGTTTAAAGAGGATACCAACTACCAAAGGAATAAAAGAGTCAAAAGAATTGAAGAAAGGTTTGATTATTCCCTCCCGAACTTTGATGGAATTAGCTCGAACCATGGGCGAGACAGAACAAGAGAAAAATATTGGCTTGACGATTACTAAAAAAGCTAATCAAGCCATTTTTTCCACTCCCGATGCAGAAGTTGTTTCTCGTTTGATTGAAGGTAAATATCCTGATTACGAGAAAATCATTCCCAGTAAAGGGAAAACGAGTTTAACCATTGATGTAGCTGAATTGACAAGGGGAGTAAGAGTGGCAGCCATTTTTGCTCGAGAAGCAGCCAACGTTGTTCGTTTTCAAGTTGATAAAAAGGGATTGGAAATTATGGCTAATACTGCTCAAGTGGGTCGAAACATAGCCCGCTTAGAAGCTAAAGTTACTGGCCCCAGTAGCAAAATTGCCTTTAATTCGCGTTATCTGCTTGATCTTCTTGGAGTGGTTGAAAGTGAACGAATTAATTTGGAAATGACGGGTTCTTTAAATCCCGGAGTTTTTACTTTAACCAACGACAAATCCTATCTTCACATCATCATGCCGGTCAGGGTTCAGGAGTAAACTAGGGTTTCAGATATTCCCCTGAAATAGCTGGCAAGATGAAAAAAGCTTGAAGAATTTCTCCTTCTTTTAAAGTAATATTTCCTTTAAGAAGAAAAACTGGTTGATAGTATTCTTGGACTTCAGTGGTTTCGTAATAAGCAAGGGAAATAGAGGAGAATTTAACTGATAAGATTTCTTCAAGAGAAGGAGCGGAGCGCTCTGTTTGTTTTGATGTTAAAACTTGAATGACTTGGGCTTGACCATTTTTAATTTCTCTGACCGTTTCTTCAAAAGACTTAACGGGATAATTATTAGCCGTTTCTTTATTCACCTGGTGAAGATTAAAGAAAAGAGAAAGCAAGACGCCTTGATTATTAATTTTTGCTTCAATTAGATTTCTTGCTGGTCCTAAGCCGATTAAAGGATAGCCTTCAAAATCGGGTTCAATAATAATTTGGAAAACAACTGCTCGGCTAAGGTCAGTAACAGGAATTAGTTCCAAACCAGCTACACCAAACCCCTTTATTTCTTTGATTTTTGCTTCTTCAGAAATCAATTCCCAAGAGATTAATTTTTCTTTGATGAGATTTTTGATTTGGGAAGAGCTAAAGACTTGCGATTCGGGTGAGGCGCTGAGGTTCATTTTGCCTGAGAACGTAAATTGCCCGGAGGAAACATTAGCACCCAAATAATTTTCTTCTTGGCGCCAAATAAGATACTTTCCATCTGGTCTTTGTTGTTCTTCAGGATCGGTGGAGAGACCCAGGCCAAGGATTGTTTTATTAAGACGGGAAATTATTTCTTCTTTGGTGAATTTTTTGGTTTGGTAAACGGGTAGGGTTCGGGGTATTTTGGCAAACTCGGTTTCGGAAAAAAGAACATTGTAATAGAGACCTTCCCCTAAAAGTTGACTGAATTTTGATTGAGGGTGAGGTAAAACTCCAGTCGGAGTTGGGCCTGGGACTAAAGGTTCCTCACGCTTAATTCTTTGGTTTAGCCACAATATTGAAAGCATTGCTACTACCGTTGCCAGCAGGATAAAAAGCCAATATTGTTTAAAAAAGTTTATTATTTTTCTCATATTCCTGGACAACCAGTGGCTCTATCATGATAGCCACAGTCATAAGGACAAATAGGGTTAGCATCAGAAACATAATTACAGGGATCGGGTGTCAAATTGCCGTCGGCAAAGCAACTGGGGACATTGCCACAAGAACTGAAAGCAAAGTGGAGGTGAGCACCAGTAGAATAACCAGTGTCATCAACATAGCCAATGACCGTTGATCGGCCTACTTCAGCTCCCACGGAAGTAGCCGTGGCTAAAAGGTGGGCATAAAAACTGTAGAGGCCGTTGTGTTTAACAACGATATAGGTGCCGTAGCCACTGTGATAGCCCAAACCCGCTACTTCTCCTTCAGCTGTTGAATAAACTGGGGCGCCAGTGGAAGCAGGGATATCAATGCCTTCGTGGTAATCGCAGGTTGTTTTCCCCGCGATGGTGAGTTTTCGATAACCATAATTTGAAGAACAATGGAAAGGCGAGTCCACGGGCCAACGAAAAACCAAACCAGATGGTGGCGGAATAGTGGGTGGGGTAGCTGGTGCAGGAAAATCTTCAATTACTTCTGTTGGGCCAACCGGAAGAATGAAGGCACCAGCAGTAGTAATAACAATGAAAATGGTGATGGCAGAGAGGGTGGTGATTACTACTCCTATAAACAAAGCAATGGGCAAGGTTATGGGAAGGGTGGCTAAAATCGCAAAAAAAGCCACGATTTTGGCTGCAAGACCACTGGTAATCGCTCCGGCACTGGCAGCACCCCAACTGATAACACCCAAGCCACCAATGACACTTGCTCCAGCACCTATTATTCCCGAAAGAATTGAGCCTGGAAAAAGGGCAATGAAGGCTATTCCACCAATAAGAGCGACTGCTGATTTTTCTGGATCCCTGATGATGCTTTTGATTGCATCCCAGGCTTTGCCAATGATTTTGCCACCAATTTCAATGGCTAAATTTACAGCCGCAGCGATAAGAAGACTGACCCCAAAAGATACCTCGGCCGTGGCTACCCCCGCTGCTGTTACCGCTGCCTGAACTCCAACTTTAGTAGCAACCCAGGTGACCGCTTTCTTAGCCCCAGCTTTAACCGCCTTACCAATAGCGGTTTTGGCGAGTTTTTTACCAAAAAAACTAACAGCTCTTCCAACTGTTTTTTTATAAATAGTTGTTTTGATTGCTCCGAATGATTCAAAACGCCCGAAAGTAACTCTTTTTACGATTCTGTCGGGTAAAGTAAACCGAATTAAACTTCTTCCTGGCATTACATTCACTGGTTCGTAAAAACGGGTGCCAGAACCAGTGGCATTAAGAAATTGACGGAGTTGCCAAGAGTAACCTTCTTTTTTTGACCATAAAGGAGGGGGAGATGTCTGAAAAGGAAGACCGGCTTCTTTGTCAGTTAATTCGAGTTGACCAGTGCGCTTGGCGTGGAGATAATGACGCTTGAGAATTCTTGTTGCCAGTCTGTCTCTGTAAAAAACTTTTCCATCTCTAACAACTTCTTTTTTTTGTTGGGCAAGAAATCTCGCTTTTTTATCTTCCAAGCTTTGAATAACAGGGTGGTCTTCAGGAAGACCAGCTTTTCTGTATCCTTGAATCGTAGCTTCAATGTCTTCAACAAAAACTCCTTTTCTAATCATTTCTTGCCATTCTGGGGTAGCTTCACTGGCAGCCGCTTTAAGCACCATTACTGGAGGAGCAAAGATTGCTTTTTGAGCTAAGGCGGTTGTTGCCTGAGGCTGAAGAACAGTGTAAGCCGAAACAAAAGCAATCCCTTCTGGTTCTGCTAATTTAGTTGCTACTTCTTGAGGAAGAACTAAATCCTTTGGGGTTATCTTTTTGGGTGGAAAGGGGACTTCTTTGGCAAAAGAGCGGGGTGTGGCCGCTACTTCTTGAGCAAGAGGGAGATTTTTTTCCTCTGCCTGGTCAATAAAAATTTGGGCAACTTTTTCGGGTTGGGAGACTCCTCTTTGTTCAAGAATTTGCTTAATCCTGGGCTGTTTTGCTTTAAGGGTTTCTCGGTATTCATCTTTTGTTAGAGCCCCTGGCCCTTTTATTCTGGCGGTTTGAGGTAGAATGGGTGCTAGTTCATCAGCTATTTGTTGACTGACATTTGCCAAATTTTCTGGGGTTTGAGTCAAGATTCTTTCTTCTTCAGGGAGTTGTTTTTCGCTTTTTTTAAGTTGTTCAAGTAAATCATTAGCATATTTTAATTGAAGGGCATTTCTGGCTTGCTCGCTGAGAGTGGGATAGGTTCTTTTTAAAGACTTTTCTCTTTGTTTTTTTAATTCCTCTTTGTGTTCTTCGTGGATTCTAACAAGTTCATCTAAATTTCTAGGAACACTTTCTATTTTTAGTTCTCCGTCAAGGATTTTGTTAATTTCTTCCCTTGCCTTTTCCAAAAACTGAGGGTCTTTGGGATCCAAATCAAGAAAATTGGCAATTCTGGCTTCAGCCTGTTCTCGTTTAATCCTTGCTTCCAAAGGCCATTCAGGGAGTTGAAGATAATTAATGAAGTCTAGGAGTTCTAAGCAGATTTTTTTAAGCTTCTCTGGGTCCATCTCAATTCAATAATAACAGATTAGAGCAGGGGTTTCTCGGCTACCTTGGCTTTTGCTTCTTCTTCGGCCCTCATTTTCAGAAGTTCTTCTGGCTTGGAGGTAATTAGGCGATGTTCCTCTGGGGAAGCAACAACGCGAATGGCAACGTGATTAGGGCCAGCAAAGAAAAG
>JABAOC010001991.1_pt1 | contig 34322 bp, 31 predicted proteins | sample 7062161 | NCBI WGS metagenome assembly JABAOC01 (sample SAMN14538625, study PRJNA623070) | marine sediment metagenome | biome: marine biome [ENVO:00000428]; feature: marine pelagic biome [ENVO:01000023]; material: deep marine sediment [ENVO:00002113] | place: India: Gulf of Khambhat ... | reverse complement strand
CTTAATGAAGTTTTAGTAAAACGTTCCAATAACCGCAATGGGTCTAAAGATTCGGTTCGAATTATTTTGTGGTCTTTGATCTCATTCAGCAAAGTGTTATCATGGGCGTAATAATGCACATCTTTCACAGTAACGACAATCGGCTCCCAGCTAAATCTGGGCAAATATTTGACAAATTTGGCTGATCGTTGAGTACCTCCCATTCCCATTGGTGGGAAGTAATAACATAAAAATAGGACTTTTTTCATTGATTAACAACCTTCAGGGAATTAAATAATTTAATATAATTAAAAAGACAATTTAGCGTCATTTATTTCGATTTATAAATTGCACATTGATAAATTATACTATCTAATCCCCTAAACCAATTCTACTCTACTTTGATCTCCAATAATAAAACGATGAGTTGCTGGTTTTGAGGCAACTTTCATCAGTTGCACATCAGATCCTAATAAACTGCTTTCAATACGGACTCCAATGTCAAGAATCTGGCAGTCATTTAGGACAATACTGAATTCGATTTCACTGCTTTGAATGAAACAGTTGCTGTGAATTGAAGTAAACGGGCCGATGTAGCTATTTTCAATGATAGTGTTTAGACCAATAATAACAGGCCCTCGGATATGACTATTTCTAATTTTAGCGCCTTTTTCAATAATTACGCTTCCTGTAGTATAAGATTTTCTGTCAACTTCCCCTTCAATTCGAGGTGTGAGATGTTCCAGCACCAGTCTATTGGCTTCAAGTAAATCGATAGGTTTACCGGTATCCTTCCACCAACCCGTTATTTCTGAATACCCGATTTGATAACCATGATCGATGAGATATTGATGCGCATCTGAAATCTCTAACTCGCCCCGCTTACTGGGATTGATATTGTTTACAGCTTCAAAAATATAATGATCGTAAATATAAATTCCGGCCACGGCGAATTCACTTTTCGGGACTTTCGGTTTTTCTTCAATGGCAACAATTCGATTCTTCTTTATTTCAGGGACACCAAACCTCTCTGGATCTTTAACCCGTGATAACGTTAAAAAACAATTCACATCATCCTTTTCAAACTCCTCGACAAAACGCTTTACTCCCCCAACTACCATGTTATCCCCAAGGTAAAATATAAACGGTTCTTTTCCAATAAAATCTTCTGAAATTTTAACGACATGAGCTAAACCTAAGGGGGCTTCTTGTGGAATATAAGTAATATATGCCCCCCATTGGCTTCCATCTCCAATAGCGTCCTGGACTTCAGTAGAATCTGCATTGGTAATAATGCCAATTTCTGAAATTCCTGCCTCTTTAACTGTCTCTATTGCATAATGGAGAATCGGCTTATTCGCAATTGGTATCAAATGTTTATTCTGCGTATGAGTTAAGGGTCTTAATCTGGTTCCTTTACCACCGCTGGTGATTAATGCTTTCATTCATTTCATCCTTTCTCGAGTTAAAGAGTTCATATAAAAAATTGGAACAGAAGACTCAATGATTAAATATTATAATAAAAAACCAAGATAAATGCAACGACAAATTTAGGTATTGATAAGATTTGAATAACCGGACCTTTTATTTCTTCAAAAGATTTAAGATAGAATGTGGATGAATAGTATTAAGCGATAAATTTTATGGTTATAGAAAGGATTTAATAGGATTCAGGTATAGTCAGATTTTAGCCCGGGTGGGTAAAAAATTGTTATTTTTGACTTTTTTTATTTTATGATATTGGAAATATCGTACCCCAAACGTTTCAAGTTTTCATTCTCTTTTCTCAAAAAATTAACTATAACATCACTTTTTATAACAAATGTTATGCCATAGTTAATCATCTTTAACTCCTTAATGTATATATCATCACAATAAGGTATATTTTTATAGATATCCATATTTTGGACAGCATTTGAAGGAGAAAGAGCAAATTCCGAGTTGTAAGCCGTGGAATTAGCCATACCCATATATTGATAATTACCAGTCTTATTATCAAATGTGATTGCAATACCTCCTGAAAAGCCTCTATTAAAAGAAACATCTACTAAAAATTTATTTTTGTATTTCGAAGGGCTGGCCAATCCTCTAGTAATCATAAAATGACCCTTTGGAAAACCTAATAAGTAAATCTCTTCTCCTAAGTTAATTTTTCCTTCCTTACAGAAATGACCTTGAAATGAAAATTCAGACAACACATTCTGTACCGCTTCAGTTTCAATTAAAGTAATATCATTTGCTTCATTTTGAGCGATTACTTTACCTCTACTAATCGTGCCATTTTTATGTGTGATATAATTCGTTTGACCATATTTTATAGAAAGAGATTGAAGAAATTCTGTTGGTTGTTTTTTTTCATTTAAATAATATGTTTTTACAGTATCTTCAAAATCCAATATATGGTAGCATGTCAAAATTACGATCTTATTGGCTCGTTGCGAGATAATAAGACCAGTCCCCGCAACTGAATTAGTGGTAAAATTTTTCTCTGTAAAAAGAGACTTTTGTGAAATTGAATCAACATACGATGGCGGCGGAGAATAAAAATAATTTTCATAAAAAGCCGAGCAGATAATTTTTAAAATCGATCGTTCAAGTTCATCAAAAGTATTTAGTTTTGTTTCATCCAAGTCGATTAAAGAATTGCTAATTTTCTGAGGCGAATGGGAGCAAGTTATATTTAAACATAATAAAGAAAAAATACTTATGATAATAATATATACTTTCATTTTTAAACATCCCTAAAATATTTTCATTAGATTAGACGAATATGATTAAAAAGTGTTTCATAAAATTGCTAAAAGAAATATTAAAATGATTATTGCTATCAATTGCAAATTAACTTCTGATGATACTTAATTCTGACAGAATTATGTTATCAAACATTAAAAGAAAAATCGATTTGAGCTTATGGATTAAAAATTTTGATGCAAATTGAAGCTGAAATTAAAATTAAAGCGCGAAGACGACGAGAGGCAGGAAGATATTGAGATAAGGTAAAAATCATTATTGATAAAAGTGTGAAGGTAAAATCCTTCTAAAACGTTTGCTAGAAGAAATTAATGGTGTTGGCGGGATTATTGAACTCGTGACAGTGAAGAAAGGTATTAGAATCAATGAAGAATAACCTAAAAGGATGATACAGTGGTAGGGTATCCATAATCCGAAAGTTTAAGAAATTATAAAAAATAAATGGTTAAAAGATTGTGAATTGGTATTTTATTTTTTCTCATCTCCTGTGGATAAAAGCGGAGAAGCAATCTCTTATTTATTTGTAAAGCTAAAATTGCTTCACTCCACTTCGTTTCGCTCGCCATAATTGGGCTATGAAAAACCAACCTTTACTAAGTATAAATTCATTTTTAAGTAATTTTCTGAATTAATCTGATAAAGGGTAAAATAAAATATTTAGAAAGTCCATCGTATTTTATAGGATAGGGAAATTCATTATAAATTTTGTCCACGTGGTATGAACCAAAAGCTCGTTTAATTTTTTTTGAAGACATACCTTCAGGTACCTTGATCTGTAGTGTATTGGTAGCTTGAGACTTTCTCAATATAATAATCTTTGGATCGGATTGAGCTTTCTTGATATCTTCTAAGTTGACATCTTCTTTAAATTTGATAAACCGTTCCATGTCGTCCATCTCTCTCAGAGTTATAGTAAAATTAATCAAAATTTGATTTTCATAAAAATGGAAAAAATTTTCAGGGATTTGATTACAATGTTAAAATTAAATTTGAACATTTTTATTATATTAAGATTGATCTGTATCACTTTTTAAATAACATTTTCTAACGAATGTTTGTAGTATAGGATAAGAATTTAAGATGACATAGACAAGTGTCATCATGATTATTAATAAATAATAATAAAATTAGTCACTCATTTTTTATAAAGACTTAAGCAGCATTTTAGCTTTCTAATTTATATAAAATTGTTATAACTCACCTAATCTATCAATTTATCTATGAACAATAAAATATCTCGACCTATAAAAAGAAAGATCAAGCTATTTCAAAATTGAAATTGTCTAACTCAATTAATCCAATACCTGGTAAATACTATCCAGCACAGTTCCATCAATCCACTTAACGACAGCTACAATATTTTCTTCTAGGCGTGGTTTGTCCGGTTTTCCACCACAAATATCTTCCACTTCTTGCTTTATTTCTTCAATAGGTCGAATCGGAAGCGAAGAATGTCTTGTCGCTTCGATAAGATCCTTTCGCAATGGATTGATGGCAATTCCTCGTTCGGTGACGATAACATCGATTAATTCACCTGGGCCACAAAGCGTGGTGACTTCATCGACGATAACCGGGATGCGATCACGGAAGGACGGTATTGGTAGAATTGTGCATTTAGAAAACAGGCAATTCTGCCACCCTCCAATTCCGTGTAACAGCCGTCCATCAGAATGAGTGACCACGTTGGCATTAAAGTTGACATCGACTTCGGTGGCGCCTAAGACAACAACATCAACCATTGAAGCAAAATTACCTTTGCCGTGATAATTGTAACTGGTAAAAGGGCTGGTATTGACATGGCGAGGGTTTTCTCGCATCGAACGGATACCTTCCAAATCGAAAGTTTGACCATCGAGGATATAATCGGTTAAGCCCTCTTCCAGCATCTGTACTAAATATTGGGTGCTTCCCCCTCGAACGAATCGTGCTTTTATTCCTATTTCCTTCATCATGTCCTTTAAAAAGATGGCGAAAGAAAGCGCAGTGCCACCAGCACCAGCCTGGAACGAAAAACCGTCTTTCAAAATGCCAGCTTCTCTAACGAACTGAGCCGTCATTTCAGCAATCAGCAGCCGGTCCGGGCTGCGAGTGACTTCGGTTGTACCAGAAATAATTTTCTCCGGCTCCCCAATTTTATCCATCACCACCACATAGTCTACATAATTTCCTTGAATCTGCCAGGGAACGCAGGGAAAATCAATCAGGTTGTCCGTCATGACAATCACTTTATCGGCGTATTGGGAATCAACAAGAGCAAATCCTAATAATCCACAGGCCGATGAACCAGTCAGTCCATTAGCATTTCCAAAAGGATCCGCAGTCGGAGCCGCAATCACAGCGATATCGATATGAACTTCGCCATCCTGCACCGCCTGATACCTTCCACCATGAGAACGCAATACTCCTAAACCCCGCATCTTACCAGATGAACAATATTCTCCCAGCGGTCCATTCATTGAGCCTTCAATGTGATGCACAACTCCACTATCCAGATGTTCGATAATCGGTGCATGACAGGGGAATGAAGCGCTCGGAAACCACATCAAATCTTTAACATCAATTTCAGCAGCCGTATCAAAGATTTGATTTGCGACTAAATCACCATCTCGAAAATGATGATGGGTAGAAATGGTCATTCCGTCCTTAATTCCAGCCTTTGTCAGAGCTGTTTTTAAGTCGGATACGACTTTATTTCCATCTGGAGGGTAATCAGCACAGGTTGCGATTGGTGGAGCAGCCTTCCTACCACTAGGTCTGTATTTCCCAACACCTTGATAGGGTATGGCTGGTCTACCATTGACTTCAGTCGGCACCAAGCGTCCTGCTGCATTTTTCACCAATTGTTTAGCCATTTTGTCCGCCTCCTTCCTTCCAATTCGAATTTAATTTTCCCGTTTCGAGTGCTAATTTAATCGTCCGCTGCGCCCGTTTAACGACCGGGGGATCGATCATTTTGCTGCCGAGTGAAACTACACCCAATCCTTTTCCTTCGGCCTCTTCAAACGCAAGTACAATCTTCTTCGCCTTTTCGATTTCGTCAGGCGTCGGGGCAAAAGCGTCGTGAATGACTTGAATCTGCCGTGGATGGATACAGCCTTTGCCGTCAAAACCAAGCGATTTGGCTTCAAGCACACTCTTTCTTAAACCCTCCATATCATTGACATCAGAAAAAACTGTATCAATTGGCTGAACTCCAGTCGCCCGGGCTGCATTAATAACCTGACTACGAGCCCAAAAGCTTTCTTGTCCTTCCAGCGTTCTTTGCGTACCGATATCAGCCGTATAGTCTTCCAACCCAATTGTTAGAGCAACTATATTCGGTGAAGCCGTAGCTATTTCATAAGCTTTAAAGGCCCCCAGGGCACTCTCGATAATTGGCATATAAAAAATTTCCTGCTTAAGATTATGTTCAGCTAAAATTTTTCTGACTTCTTCATCAACTTGTTTGACTTGATCAGCACTTTCACATTTGGGAATCAAAATAACATGAACATTATACGGTACAATAGATGCTAAATCTTCCAAACCTCTTGGAATTTGATTAATTCTTACCATTCGTTCAGCCTCATAGAAATCGACCTGATGCAACGCATTTCTCACTAATATTTGAGCTGCGTCTTTTTCCGGTGGGGCTACACTATCTTCAAGATCCAGAATAATTCCATCTGGTTTATGAACTCCTGCATTAATCATAAACTTAGGTTCATTACCTGGCAGGTAAAGCCGTGAACGACGAAAGCGATCACGATTGGATCTATACCTGTTCAAACCTTTGAAATCGGGTAGCCATTGTTTATCATTATCAAGCTTGAGGCGTCGAACAGCGGTTTCTATCCGAGCCATAATTGTAAAAGGTAATGCTCCACGATCTTCAAATTCTACAGTTGCATGGGTGACATTAAAAAATTTTAATCCTTCGTTCGACAGCTCTTCGATAGATCTTCCGTACATAACTTTTACTTTGCTGTCCATTCTGAACTGAATACCCCCTGAATCAGTTGGTGTAATTTTCACCCAACAATCGGAACGGACATCAGGACCTTTCCTGCCAGCTTCGGCAGATAAACTCATAAGTCGTCCCTCCTTAAAAATAGTTTGACATTATCCATCATTTTTGATATATTTTTGATTCTAATATACAAAAAACTGAAGAAGAACTCAATAAAAATATTATTCTAGTTATCATGTCAGTGACAAATTAGTACCAAAATAATGGTATTTTTGCATAATGTGCAAGAAGTGTAATTGTTTTTAACCAAGAAATTCGCTTATTATACGAATTTAATTAATTATTGCTTTTCGATCCTGGCTCGTCCAGGTTAGGAGTTGAAAATTTGGAACCAGAAGAAAAAGTAGCAAAAATCATCAAAGTTTTGGAAGCTGAGTTTGGTATCCCACGACGGAAATCAGTTTTAGATCCAATGAGCAATTTAATTCTCACCGTTCTCTCACAGAATACGAATGATAAAAATCGAGACAGAGCCTATCAACGATTAAAAGAAAGATTCCCGACTTGGGAACAGGTTATGTTTGCCAATGTTAAGGAAATAGAAGAAGCCATCCGTCCTGGAGGATTGGCTCAGCAGAAAAGTGAACGGATTCAGAATATCCTCAAATGGATTCACGAAGAATATGGAAGTTTTAAATTAGACTTTTTGTGCACGATGAATCCAGCACAAGCCATTAAAAAATTTTGTCAATTGAAGGGTATTGGTGTAAAAACAATCAGTGTGGTATTAATGTTTTCTTGCGGGATTGATATTTTTCCTGTTGATACGCATGTTCACAGAATTTGCCGTTTGCTAGGATTAGTTCCGGAGAAAGCTTCTGCAGAAAAAACGTTCTGGCTCATGCAGCCTGTTGTCCCTAAAGGAAAGTCATTCTCTCTCCACATGAATTTTCTTAAGCTAGGACGAACTATCTGTTTAGCCAGAAGACCCCGATGTAAACAATGTCCGATTAGCGATTTGTGTAATTATTACCAAAGTAAAAAGCAATAGTTTTGTTAAGTCTGACTCAAGTACTTGTTAAATTAAGAGTTATAAAAAAATGAAAAAGTTTAAAAAATTTAAAATTTAATCTTGACATTTTGAAAATTATTTATTATCATTAATTCCAATAATAGAAAAAAATATTATATTATTAAGAATCTTCTTTAGATGATTCCAGTGAGGTTGAATTTCATTTAATAGATTGTTAACTTATTAAATTTGAGGAGGTGATGCAAGAAAATAAAAATATTAGTTTATTAATTAACTAAACCACCCAAAGCAAAACGAGGAGGCGAATATGGTGAAAAAACTATTGGTTTTTTACATCGTGTTATGCATTTTACTCACAATGGTAGTACTCACTCAGGCGGCTGATAATAAGGCCAAACCTCAAAGTAACGTCGTAATTCTTCAATCAAAAGTTCATCCCAAAAAGCATCTTGCCGATCTACCTTATGTTGACATGAAACCTACACAAGAACCCGTTATTTTTACTGATGATTTTGAAGGCACTCAGGCTGATTGGGCAGCCGATGCCAGTTGGAATCATGTAGATGCTCCTGGCGGCGGAAGAACATTTCAACCGATTAGCAGTTGGGAATACACTGAATCTAATTCTCACAGTCCTACCCATAGCTGGCATGCACAAATCGGTTTGGACGAAGAATTGGATTTTATTGTTTCGCCAGTTATTCATCTGCCAACAGAAGTAGAATCTGAAGGTATAGTAAGTCCACTTAAAGGTTTAAAACTTGGTTATTGGCTCGATGTCGACACACCTGAAGGGACTAATGCCTGGTGGCATCTGGTCGGCTCTGCACAATGTTGGTGGGATTTTACGACGACTGATCCTAGTGCTGGAACTAGCTCCTGGTATATGGAGCCTCATGATATTCAACATTGGCGACAATGGTTGATTACGCCAGAGATCGATCTAACAGGAGCCGGTACAGGAACAGACGTTATCTTTATGCATAAATTTGATTCTGAGCCAGAATTTGATTATTACGCCGTCGATATTTCTACTGATAATTTCCTTTCTTATAAAAATTTAGCCTTCTATGATGGTAGCGCTCCACAATTGTCATGGGTTAATGTTCATATCCCAATTGATGAGTACCGAGACCAGAAAGTGAAGGTTCGCTTCAGCAGCAAAGGCGATTATGGAACCGCGGAAGGATTCTGGGCCATCGATGAGATAAAAGTGACAGATGGCACTACTGATTTCTTCTATGATGATGGTGGTGAGGCTGGTACAACTACGATGACCAAAGGTGGATTTGCACCTGGTGCTCGGTTTAGTGGTTTTACTGCTGACGGTGCATCTCAACCTACCTCAGCCTGGCAAGAAATGGACCCCATCGAAGTTCCCGGATTCGGAACCAGTATTCTTCCCGGCGATAGTATCCGTATTGCATTTCAATGGGAGTCTGATGGTACCGCGACGACTGGTAGAGGTTTCTTCGTCGATGATGTCACGTTGTATGGTGTTGGCACTTTACCTTACGATGTGCAAGCACTTGGTGCTGTTGGTTTTCAAAATGCAGTTATCGACAGGAATTTAAATTTAGGCGTTGTCATAACCAATGTAGGTCTTAATAGTATTACAGCTACATTGCAATGGAATGGTGAAATTCTATCCATCGTAGGAGAGGATACTACTGTTGCCCACCCAGCCATGTTCGGCAGAATGGACGTTACAGATTTCGCTCGTGACTCTGTGATAGTTATTCCTACTTTCGCGGCTAGAGAATGGCTGGTAAAGGAGCCTGGAGATTACCTGTTCCGAGGAAGTGTCAGTTATGCCGAAGATGGCGACGCGTCAAATAATAGCTTTACAGTAGACTTCACGGTTTTCGGTCCACCATTGATGAACGTCGTTTATCGAGAAGATTTTGAACCTCGAGCCGGCGAAGCCAGCTTAGAAGACTTCGGTTTTACAGTAGAAAATGGCGGTGGTAGCGATGCTACGGGCTTGAATGATAATAAATGGGAGCACATCGGCTTTATCTTTGGCGATGGTGCAGCTACTTTGTCCGCCTTTTGGGGTATTATAGATGTAGGTCCTGATGAGGTTGCCCCCTGGGATAGTTCAGAAGTATTGGAGGAATATCTCATAACCCCAGAAATAGATATTTCACATCTCAGCAAACATTCGACACTATTTATGAATTACTATATATACTGGCGCGCTGGCTATGGCAGCTATTACCCCTATGGTGAACAATGGAACGACTTCGCGGTTGAATATAGTATTGATAGTGGTGATACCTGGTACGAGGGTTTCTTATGGACCGATTATGACTCTTTACCTGGCACCGGGTATAGACTACCGAACTATTACTATCATCCTGACGGTCCAGCGCTTTCTTATTTGGCTCATCTGGGTATCGATCTTACCCCGGCGGTCATGATGGGTGGTGAAAAGCTTCATGTTCGGTTTAAAGTCTGGTCTGAGAACTCCTATTTTGTTTGCGCTTCTGTCGATAACATCGTGATATACTCCGGTGTCGACCATGCCAGAATTATGAGCGTTAATGACATTCCAGAGGATCAAGGAAAACAAGTCCGGGTGACCTGGAAGGCGTCCTTTAACGATCTGACGCTATGGACAGCGGGGATGTATGGTGAGTTTGAAGAACATATTGTCACGCATTATAACTTATGGCGACAAATTCCGGCAGGGACAGCAGTTAATGCTGCACCAGTCTCAGATCTGAAAACGATGCTTTCTAAACCTGGAAAACCTGGAGATTCTTATATTTTGGGCGATATGCAGTTCGATTTTATTGCTACCATTCCCGCCCATCAGGATCTTATGTATAACTATGTTGCCCCGACGCTTTGGGATGATGTAGAAACATTCTTCATGGTATCTGCCCATACAGAAGATCCCATGGTGTTTGTCGATTCTGATTTAATGAGTGGCACTTCGATTGATAATCTGGCGCCTGAAGCGCCAATGAACCTGATGGCGTTGGGTCAAAATAATACTAACATCCTTAACTGGGAAGCCAGCCCGGCTGAAGACGTGAAGTATTATTCAATATATCGAACTGAGACCAGCGGTTCTTATCCAGCAGAGCCCTTAACCTACTCTACCGATTTAACCTATACAGACGAAAATGTAGAGATAGGTAAAACTTATTTCTATGTCGTCACTGCTACAGATTTTGGATTGAATGAAGGTGAAACTTCTAACGAAGCTTCGGTACTCACCGGCGTTGAAGACAATAATTCCAATGTAATCCCAACTGAATTTGCACTGGAGCAAAACTATCCCAATCCGTTTAACCCAGCAACTTACATTAACTATCAGTTACCAACCAATGCTCATGTAACCATTTCTATCTTTAATACCAATGGTCAAGAAATTAAGACATTGGTCAGCAAAGAAATGAATGCTGGTAATCACACTGCTGTTTGGGATGGTACTAATAATGCTGGAGAAAAGGTCTCTTCTGGTTTGTATCTCTATAAGATCAAGGCTGGTTCTTTCACCGATATTAAAAAGATGATGCTCTTAAGATAATGTCTGACTGGCAGGTGTAAATAAAAAAGCCATTGGGAAAATTTCCCAATGGCTTTTTTTGTGTGCAGGGATTTAGGCTGAATTGTCAAAAGTAAGAACAATAAAGCCTGCTTTCAAGAGAATAAAATATTTACCACAAAAAATCAATAGCGCTTTAAATTATACACTTCATGTCTTTGAAATAGTTTGAATAAAAAATTTATTTTATCCCCGATTGATAACGTCGTTGATTTAGTCCATTTTTGAACATATTAATAAAGAAATATTGAACTTACAGACTCAGAATTCCCGTAAAATGTGGTTGTTCAAGAACGTCATTGATCAACCTGATATATTATTCTCTATCCGTCCCACAATTGGAATAAAAAGTTCATCACCCTTGTTTAATCGTTCAAGATTTTTATTGGGATTATACTTTCGCACCAGCCAATATGGAATTTCATACACTTGATTGCAGAGATACCAGATATTTTCACCGCTCTTAATTTTGTGAGCCAATACTCCTTCAATGGCATAGGAGGCGAAGAAGTCTTCTTCTATTCCCCGATGATATTCCATTCTTTTTCGTTTAAACTCTTTTTCTGAAACTTCTTTAAATACTAATTTAATTTTTTGACCTAAATGAATATCCTGACCAAATCTCAAGTGATTCAGGTTACGTAATACTTGGGTAGGTATACCTATCCAATCAGCATAATGACCAAGAGTTTCTTCAGGTTGTACGTAGATACTTCTAAATACAGGTTTTAACTCTCTGGTTGTATGCTTCTCAACTGTTTGTAATTCTGGTTGTATCAAAGTAGATCGCGATTCTCGGGTTAATCTCTCTTTAGAGGTTTCTAATTCTAATGATTTAATTTTTTCTGAAGAAGATGTTGGCCCAGAAATTTGATCACCTAAACCCAATTTTGTCTCGGTTTTCCCTTCTTTAAGATTAACTTGTTCTTTTGCCCCTTGATTTATGGTCTCATCATTTGTTAAGATTTCCTTGGTGGTTTCTTCGGCTAATAATGCTTCTTCAGGTCGCAACCTCAAAACTTGACCTACATATATTTGATGGGGATTCCTAATGTCATTTAACTCCATGAGATCTGCGACCGTTGTATTGAAACGTTTTGCAAGTTTTTGAAGATTATCACCTCTTTCAATTTGATACCAGTCTGTAGACACCTGAAGCTGATACTTTTCACTTGTTGGAATATTTGCAAAAACGAGAGCGGGATTAAAGTCTTTCTTCCAGGGAATCCTGAGTTCAGAACCTTTGGGTAAATGTCGCTTTGACGAAAGAACACTTCTTCTCAATGAAGGGTTCAATCGTTTAATGTCATCTGTAGTAACAGCCAGGCGTTCAGTCAGGGTAGAAATTGTAATATTATTTGGAACATTAAAAGTTAAAAATCTTTCAGGACGCTCAAATTGGAGTTCTCCAAAGTAAATTTTATAATTTTTGCTTACCTCGGAGGCTGCCAAAAATTCAGCATAAAAATTTCGTGATGCAAATTTAAAATAACGGCTTTCATATTTCTCAACAATAACCCCAATATCAGTTGTTCCCAACTTGTTCACTGCTCTCTTCAGTCCATTTAAACCGTGATTATAAGCTGTAATAGCGAGAGGCCATGTACCCAATACTTCATAATTCTCTCTAAGTAATTTTGCGGCAGCCTCTGTTGATTTAATCGGATCAAATCGTTCATCCACAGTATAATTAATTTTTAAAAACCTACGACCTGTGCCCCGGGTGAACTGCCATATTCCAGCAGCACCAAATTTCGAATATGCTCTATGATCAAATGACGATTCCACGTGGGGCAAAGCAATTAAATCCAGGGGAATATCATATTTTTTAAAAAACTCTTCTATATGCTTGATATACCGTCCCGATCGGATAAGTCCCTTTCTGAACTTATCCCGAAGCCCTTGTTGCCCCCGAATCAATTGAGTGGCTCGCTTGAATACTTTGGCAGAGCCCTTATTTTTAAACAAATGATAAACAAAGCGTTCTTTTTTTTCCAATAATTCTGGATTGATCTGATCGTAAGTAGCAAGTTTATTTAAAATATCTTTATATTCATCTTTTATTTTGTCAACTTCACGCCATATAGTCTTGGTTGAAACCGGATTATTACCAAAGAACTCGTTTACATCAACAACTTCATAAATTATTCGAAGGTCCTCTGAGTCATGAATTATTATCTGATCACTACTATACAAAGTATATACTTTAATCCAAAACTCTACGTTCGGTTTTAAATTATCAGGAACAGGAAAAATTTCATCACTTCCAGTAACAGCTTTTGCATGTATTATATTGAGACAAATAATTAGAATATTCAGGATATAAATGATACATCTCCGAAATAACGTGATCAAATTTTTCTTCATCGGCACCTTTGTATTTAGTTGCAGTTCAACAAGTTATTCAGTGGATTAAAGTAGAATAAAAATTGTTATTATCAAAGTATTAATTTTTTGCAAAAAGAATGCCATTGTAATTTTTTTTTCCACAACAACTCAAAAATTTTGAGTCAAGTCTTTAGAACGAGAAGTTTCTCTAATAAATTGCGTTAAAAAAAGCCGCTGGAAGGAAAAACAAACTTACCAACGGCTTTAATAACTATTAAATCCACTGGAATTTATGCAATTAAACCCTCTACATCCAGACCATCTTCGTCAAATGAGTAATCATAGAAAAATCGAACATTAATCGGATCATTTTGAATAATCCGTTCAATCACATCGATTAATTCTTGTTTTTCCATGTTATATAATTTTTTGATCTGATCACCAATATTGATAAAATCCTCTTTATCATTAATCCAGGAATAAAGCAAGGCTATGATATGTTTACAAACACCTTGCCTTGTACCACAAGTACATGATGTTGTAATTTCGTGGTGACCTGCTCTAATTTCAACATTAAATTCTTCAATATATTCGCGAACTGTTCCTGTAATTCTATTCCCAAAAACTGCAGCCCTGATAATTTGACCATTGCAATAGTAATCCCATCCCTCACCATTGGTATTCTCCTGGTCGAGAATTCCGACCTGGTGTTCATTGATCTCTTTCAGATCGGGTGCAATTTCATATACATCGTCACTATAAGTCATGATATCTAACCTTGTAATTCTTTAAAATATGTCTCGTTAATTGTTCCTTTTAACAGCCTCATATTGAATATATACTAAGAATAAAAAAAAAGCAAGTAGTTTTTAAAAAGATTTCCTAAAAATTTTCAGCTAGTTAGAGGACTATAATAAAAAATTTAATACTCATTTTATCACCTCTTTCAGCTTGATGTAATTTTATGATTAATTGCAAATAATTCTCATTGGCATAATCTAAGTTAATGCGGAATATATAGAAAATGCAGAATTTATGAAATCCGTGTTTTCAGCGTGTTAAGCAGTAATATTACTTAAATAATGAAAGTGCCGTATTCACATCCGAAACATCCATGATCAGTGTAATGTCCTTTTCACCAGGATTGGTCATTCCGTATACATAACTGATATTGATTCCGACATGCCCTATTCTTTCTGTGATATATGCTAGTTCTTTGGCTTTGTTTTCTACTTTCGTCCGAATGACATTCCGAATTTCAGTGGCATAATTATGTTGTTTTAAAATCTTTTGAGCCTTTACGATATTTTTAACGATTAATTTTGCGCTATCCACAAAGACCGCCATGGTTTCAATCTTAATTTTTTCTTTTGCTAAAATACTCAGCATTTCGCCCAAAGCTTTAGGACGATCTTCGAGAATCACGAAAAGTTCTTTGATTTTTTCCATAAGATATCTCCTTTTGACTGGTTCATGGTTGTCAAAAGATATGCAATGTTAACTCGTTAAATTGTTTGTGAACTTGAACTCTACACAGATTGAAGAATCACACATATTTTCATATTTCCAGTCATGTACTATTGTTCCGAGCTCTTCTGTCAATTGCCTGTCCGTTGGAATCAAATTTTGCCTTATAATGGCTTCCCGATTCTCTTTTCAGGCGTTGCGGCATCATCAAACAAATTCGAATTGGATTCGGTCTTCGTAATCTGTTCCAAAATCTCTTATTTTGAGGAAAATCATCTTGCCAGGCCACTCTCAAGAAGCCAATAATGGGATCTAGAAATTTACTTGGAGGTGGTAGTTGACCAAATTGAGTGGAAAGAATAATCAAAAGCGTTTTAGTAATCAGGGAAAGAGATAACGATTTTAAAACTTGTTTCAATCATATCTCCTTTAATCAATCATATATAGCTTAATGTTATTGAAATGAATGAACCAAATGAAATACACCAGTGGGTGATAAGATATCAACGGATTTATATAATGAATCTTAAAATATCCGTTGTGGTTTTATCGTTAATTGGAATAATAACAATAATTAAAATGGAAAGACTCCTATTCTCATGAGAACAAGAGTCTTTCGAATCCATGCGATCATTTTTATGTGATTATTCTTCCATCTTCACACTACTAACTGGCACCCAGATTTCGGTCTGTAGTTCTTCGGGTTTAACTTCTTCGGGATTACTTAGGAAGCGTTCCATCGTAGGACCAGCAGGCGTCATGTTTTGTTTTCCGATGTATTCAAAAATTTTAGGATAAGTCTCTTCCACGGTTTCAAAAGATCCCACATGCACGGCTTTAGCTACCTTATTGAAGGTCCAAGTTTGAATAACAAGGGGTCCGGATACTTTTGTCGTATCAGGCACTTCAAAACCGATTTCCCAGATCAGGCTATCTGAAGGCGTATCCGCTGGGCTATTATAATATATGCCCAACATAGGACCTGACATTTCAATGCCCTGTGCTCCAGCAGCCTGCATAAAATCTCCGATAACTTTTTCATGATATTCATAGCTTCCCATAAAAGGTAAACAGACGTAACTGAAGGCAGATACATCTGCTACGGATACCACTTCTTGTTCCGCAGTGGTGGTAATTTCTTGTTCAGCCTCTTGTTTTTTCTGACATCCTAAAACCAGCAACAAAATCACTAAAATCAAAATGACTTGAATTAACTTCATGGTTACCTCCTCACGATTTAATGAAAGATTAGTTTGTTGGTAATTATGATGATTTAAAAGTATGATGGCAATAAATCTCTTTAAATTTAAATTAGAGAACTCGCACATGGGTAGGAAAATTTTTTTCCAGAAAGTGATGCGTAAGTGTAAAAGTGTGTTAAAATCGTGTACCCTGCAGAACTCCTTGAAGGTTTTAATAAAAATATCTGTCAATAGTATAGACAAGTATCTTTGCCCTAAGGTGATCAAGATATTTATTAATTGTGCCCAGACTTATTAAGCCTTTGAAATATATATAGAATAAATCAAAATGTCAAGAGTAAAATCGCGACCAGCCCAATTTACCATTATTAACTTATTTTTGGACTTTTTCAAAAATCCATAGCGATCTAGGATCAAGAAAAGGAGTAATGAAATAGAGTTTGTCACAATCCATCATAAACTATTCAAGACTCCAATATACCAGATATCCATTACTCCTTTATCCAGGTAGCAACCTTAATCGTGGTACTGGACCGCCGTACCGCTGGCACTGACCATGAGCATATTACCGCCTGATCCAATTCCAATAGTTTCGTAATCCAGATCCACGCCAACAACTGCGTTAGCGCCCATCGATCTTGCTTCTTCAATCATTTCGTTAATCGCAATCTGCTTGGCTTGGCGTAATTCTCTCTCATAAGCGGCTGATCTCCCACCGACAATATCTCGAATCCCAGCAAAAAAGTCCTTGAAAATATTGGCGCCTAAAATTGCTTCCCCACTAACCAGTCCAAAGTATTTGGAGATTCTTTTGCCTTCGATTGTTGGTGTTGTCAGTATTAACATTTTAAGACCTCCTCTGTTATTTATATTTTTCATCATGAATCACGAAGGATTCTATAATTCATATTTCTCTGATTTGAAGAATATATCAAATATAATCAAAAAATATTTTTATGTCAAGTAAAGGTCCCTGATTTTTTTATTAAAATTTTCAAAAATAGATTAAATCAACGACGTTATTAATGGAGTTTTAAAAACGGTTATTTTTTCTTTTATACTTTGAACGGTCATAAATTAAACATTTTTAAACCATTTCTCTCCAACAGAAATGNNTCTTATTTCTCAAATTATATAGACGGATTTTCTTTCCCAAAAAGTTTAAATTATGCCCATTTGTAGTATAACTCCATTAATCCATTATTCCATTAATTCTAGTCTCTCTCAACTAAATGATTCGTATGAGAACAAAATAACTTCATTTATTAGATTTTAGATTATTTACATGAATTTATCCACCCAATAACAAAGCTGAGCACAAAGAAGGCCTGCATAAATGCCAAGAATGCTCCCCAATACAGCCATTAGCAAGCCCACTGGAGCCATAGAACTCTGATACACCGATGCCACGATGGGAGCCGTCACAGGACCACCGATGTTAGCCTGGCTTGCTGTGGCAATCATAAACATAGGTGATTTTAACAGTTTTCCAGCAATAAAAAGACAGGTTACATGAATCGCAATCCACACAATTCCAGCAAGAAAGAATAAAGGGACATCAAAAATGGCCTTCAAGTCGGCGCGGGCTCCAATTGAAGCCAACAGCAGAAATAAAAAGAAATTGCCTAAATGAGTTGCTCCTGCATATTCCAACTGAGACAGCGGGGTAAAAGAGAACACCAAACCCAGTGTTGTTACCAGAATCACTGTCCAGGCGAACGAGGTGATCACTTCACCCAGTTGTGGCAATTTTTGACCTAATTCCAAACATAAACAACCACCCCCAAAAGCTAATGTCATCATCAGCGATAGATCAGTGAACATTATTGGGCGTCGCATGGCCTGGTTGATTTCCATCATTCGCAAGTTGATTTCGTCGATCACAGACCGATCAACTCCAGCCCACCGATCAAAACGATCCTGGAAAATGGAAAGCGCGATAACGATCCCCATCCAGGAATAACCGACAACCGTGTCCACGACAATAATGGGTCCCAGTAATGCTTCAGGTGTACTCACACTCTCAGAAATCGCCACCAGATTATGACTCCCACCAATCCAGCTTCCAGAGAGGGCTGCGAGACCTTTCCAGGCTCCTTCTGGTAGACTATGTTTAAATAAAAAAACCACAATCGATCCCCCAATGACAACTCCAAATGTACCCGCCAGCATGGTCAACATGGCTTTGCCGCCTAATCTTGCAATGGTGGGAAGATTGGCCGAAAGCAAAAGTAAGATCAATGCTGCTGGCAGGAGATGCCGCCGAATCCAATTGTAGACAGGAGATTCGGCTGGGATAACCCCAATGGTCGTAGCCAACATAGGCAGAAAATAAATCCACAACACAGGCGTAAAGAAACGGAAGAATTTAGTTAACCTGGGTTTCGAACTGAGCCAATAAACCAACCCGATAATGAGAATAAGAAAAGCCAATACCTGTGTGGGAGTTGTTAGCAGAGGTCGAGGCATAGAATTTTGAAGTTTATGATATTACGGATCAAATCTTTGTTTTTTTGGCAAGAAAATTCAGTACCACATGATTAAAATTATAATGGACAATGGTGAAACGTCAGACGTGAAATGTGAGACATTGTAATTCAAAACTGTTCTTTTTCGTCTCACTTCTGATGTCTCACGGTTGCATTTTTTTAATAAATTTAGGATCAATGGCATAATTTAAAATGTCAACAAAAAATTGTTCGACTTTTTTAACCATTCCCAATCTGGTCCCGACCAACCAAACTTTTTAAGGTCAATTTTTCCGTTCTCATCAAAACGAATCCCTTCTGCCTCTAAAAGTTGACGTTGCACAATACTCTCACTACTTTCACTACGAAGGCTAATTTTGCCCTGACTATTAATAACACGATGCCAAGAGACATTAGAAACTGGTCTCAAAGCAGCCAGGGCATAGCCAACCATTCTTGGAGTACAACTTCCAACTAGATTTGCAATTTGACCGTAAGTTGCCACTTTTCCTGATGGAATTTGTCTGATAACGGCATAGATTCGTTCATAAACTGTCATCTTATTGTAATCGTTTTTTTTATCAATTCAACTTTCTGGGGAAAATTTTTAATCAATCTATTCTTTTTCAAATTCTCTTTAACAATCCAGAGTACATCTGAATTCTTCGAGTCAATGAGTCTATAATATTACGGATCAAATCTTTGATAGCATTTGTTCTTTTGGTGATTTGCTCACTGATTCGATTTGAGGTCGAAATACGATAATCGCATTGTCTACCAACATTCCCACTAATTAAATCCTTTAATATCATGAAGCCTACTGATCAATCAAAAATTACCACTAACCACTTTGCCTACCAGAATACACAACATTCAATGTATAATCTGCAATAACGAGTTCTTCGTTTGTTGGGATAACCCATACACTAACAGGGGATTCATTTTTGCTGATTTTCTTTTCTTCACCCATGGTTTGAGTATTTTCATAAGGATCGAGTTGTATACCAAGGAATTCCAATCCCTCACAGGCTTTGGCTCTCACTGATGCCGAGTTTTCTCCGATACCGGCGGTAAAAATTAGCACATCTAATCCACCCATTGCAGCCGCATAAGCACCAATATATTTTTTGATCCGATAACAGAAAATTTCAAAAGCAGTTTGGCTTTGCTCATCTCCATTCGATGCTTGTTCAATAATTTTTTGCATATCGTTTGTATTGCCGGATAAACCTTTCAACCCACTTTCATTATTCAGCATTGAATCAATTTGATCTATCGTTAAATTTTCCTGACGCATTAAATAGAGGACGGCAGAGCAATCAATATCGCCCGACCGAGTACCCATTAATAGACCTTCTAATGGTGTAAATCCCATTGATGTATCTAAACAGTTCCCGTTTTTTACAGCAGTCATACTGCAGCCATTGCCGAGATGACAGGTGATGATTTTCAAATTTTGAATTGAACGATTTTCTAATTGACTGGCTCGATTTGCGACGTAATAATGTGATGTGCCATGGAAGCCGTAGCGCCGAATCTTATGCTTTTTATAATATGTATATGGTATTCCATATAAATATGAAGATTTCGGCATAGCTTGATGAAACGCCGTGTCAAAGACAGCAACCTCTGGTATCCCTGGTAATAGCTTTTTACAAGCTTGAATGCCCATTAATTGCCACGGATTGTGGAGTGGAGCCAGTTGACTACACTCATTGACTTTTTCCAGAACTCCATCAGCAATTAGTGTTGGTTGGGAGAAACTTTCTCCTCCATGGACAATCCGATGCCCGATAGCAAAAATTTCTGATACATCTTTAATAATACCTGTTCTTTTGCTCAGTAAACCCTCCAAAATTTGTCGAATCGCGTGTTCATGATCAACAATTGCTTTTTTAAATTTGACTTGACTCCCATTATCCCTTTTCTGCCAGACTTCAGCTTCTGCTGAACCAATGCGAGATATATTTCCCTTAACTAACCATTTTCGATTACTTCCGTTAATTAATTGATATTTGACTGAGGAACTTCCGCAGTTCAATATCAATATTTTCATTCGAGTTGATTTTATTTGTTTTTTCATACCAATCCTCTAAAATTAAATATCTTGTCTTGAATTTTTAGCTTAAATTTTCTACTAATTCTTGATTTGAAAAAAAGAAACTAATCTCATAATCAGCCGTTTCTGGCGCATCTGAGCCATGAATAATGTTTTGCTCTTTATTGTCAGCATACATTTTTCGAATCGTCCCTTCTTCGGCTTCTGTTGGATCTGTTGCTCCGATCACTTTACGAAAATTTTCTATTGCATTTTCTTGTTCCAAAACCATCGGTACACATATCCCTGAGGACATGAAGGAGACCAGATTATAATAAAATGGTCGTTTTTTATGAACAGCATAAAATTCACCTGCGGTTTTAGAATTTAATTTTACCATCTTCATCGCAAGTATCTTAAAGCCTTCAGTCTCAATACGCTTAATCACTTTTCCAATTAAACCTTTTCTCACACAGTCTGGCTTTAAAATAGCTAATGTCCTTTGAACCATCTAACTCTCCTCACTTTTAATTGAAGTTTAACAAGTCAATTAACTCTATATTATATAAGCTATAAATAACAAACATCAAATTACAAATAAATATCAAATTCTAATAAATAATGTGTTTGGTCATACAACTTGGTCATTGAAATTTATTTGGATTTTTTTATTCGGGATGTGGAATTTTCATTATCCTAAAAATTTTGATAAATATAGATAATTTTACTTCAACCTGTCAACTGCCCCTACTCTCTCATAATACAAGCATACGCATCATGATTATGAATACTCTCACAGGTTTCAACTTCAACCTGATAACTGATTATATTTTCAACCTTATCAAGTTTCATGGCCACATTTCGGACAACATCTTCAACGAAAGTCGGGTTGTCATAAGATTTTTCAGTAATATATTTTTCATCTTCTCGTTTTAAAAGTGAATAGACTGTTCCTGATGCACAATCCTCAGCCATTTCGATGACATCTTCAATCCATAAAAAGCCCTTAAATTGGAGCAACAACCGAATCTGGCCTCTCTGATTATGTGCGCCGCGGTCAGAAATCTCTTTTGAGCAGGGGCAAACTGTTAGAATTGGAATTGAAACTCCTAAATATAGCTTCATGCGATGATTCAGTTCACCAATAAACTTACACTGATAACCCATCAAAGATTTCGCACCCGAGACCGGCGCCCGTTTTTCGATGAAGTAAGGGAATTCAATCTCCAGATGAGACGATTCCGCATTAAGGTTCTCTTTCATCTCTTTCATGATTTGGCCCATATTATGAATATCGATTTCCCTTCGATATTTGTTTAATATCTCAATAAATCGACTCATGTGGGTTCCCCTAAAACGATGGGGCAAATTGACATACATATTAATCGAGGCGATTGTATGTTGTTTATCATTGGCTTTATCTAATAGTACAATAGGATACTTTAAATTTCTTACGCCAACTTTATCGATCTCTATATTTCGCCAATCTTTTTCATTCTGTACATCACGCATTCTATTTGCAAAATCTCCTCCATTATGAGTCTAAATTGTTTCATTTTGAAATTCACTCCCAACATATTTATCAGTTGGGATCATCTATCCATTGAATAGTCAATTAGTAACCATTCAACTATTCATTTTGGCAAAATAATTATTAATGAGTCTATTCTAAAAAGGTTAAAACAGCGATTTTGCCAATTAATGCTGATTGATTTTATAGAATTTATTTTTAATTCATATCTGAAACCAATCGTTCAACAATCTGATGTGTTTGCCTCGTACATTGATAGTAATCTTGAACTAATTTATCAACCGCGGTTACTCTGTTATTATCTTGATAACCCATTATCTTAGCAGCATGTTCAAGAAATTCTGTTTTCAATTCATTGCCTGCAAACACTGTCAGTCGATAAAGGTCACGAAGTTGCTTTAAAAAATTAAAATGCTTATTCAGAGCACATAAGTCGTCTTTGTGTTTGGAATCAGCTTCGCAAATCGTTTCCATTAACTTACGATTTAATGGTTCTTTCAATTGATATTTGGATTTGTAAATTAATAGTAAAATCTCTATATCTCTTAATCCACCTTTACACTCTTTAATATTTAGATTTGTATTTCTTTTATCCTGATGTCGTGATTTCATTTCATGAATCATTTGGGATTTATATTGATCATACTTTTCATAAATATGACGACGAATAATCCGATCCTCAAATTCTTTCTGAAACTTCGTGCTTCCAACTATCATCCGTGCACCCAGTATCTGAGACTTATCGATAAAAACATCGTCTGCGTCTTTAGAAAAAAATTCATCAAGATCATCAACCAATGTAATGAAGTGTCCAAAATGATCAGCAAAACGATAGTGGGGCATTATCCCTCGTTTGACAATTTCATTATTCATCATCATCATAATCTGATTACAATATCGATGAATATCTTCATCTTTCTCGTTGAGAAGAATGATAAGATCATAATCATCATCGAAAGCCTGTTCTCGAGCATATCCACCAGCAGTAAAAATAGCAATCAGATCACGGGTAGGAATGGGCCCCCCAATTTTTTCATTTACGGCCTGTTTACAGATATCAAAAACCATCTGAAGATAAGAATCTGAGAACTCTGTAAATTCTGCGTCAATTTTCTCAATCGGAACTCCATGAAGTGCTTCTAATCCTACACGTAAGAATTCCAGATCGTGATAATCGCCAAGCTGCTTTTTTTTATCGTCGAATGTCTTCAAACTATCAATGCATCCTAGCATACCCTTTGATATCTGAGCTAACGAAGTTGTATCCTGTAAGTATTGGATATAATTTGGATATTGCAATACAACCCGAGTAAAAAAACGTTTGAAGTAATGACTTGTATTACAATGGATTTCACATAATTTCACCATTAACTCTTTTGACTTTTGCTGCTCAGGTTCCCACAGCTCTCCATCCAGTAAATGTTTAAATTGTAATTGCAAGGTGAGCTCAAGCGTGGTCAGGTATTCATTTATTAAATGAGGATACTGATGAAAAACTTTGGTTAGTCTCAATACTCGATCATCACACTCTGCCAGATTTTTAAGAAACACTCGATTTAACTGTTCACATAATTCCTCAACTCCTAAGTTGCGCTTATTCTTTGCCAAGATGATAAGAAATGAAATCATCGCATAAATAGTATTTCGTGAGGCGTTACCATATTTCTCGATTAAAATCCGCTGATAATGTGGTTTTAATTGTCGGAAATCATTCACAAAATTTTCCAGGACATGACTATCTTCGGCCTCGAGTGCTTCTAGTATATCATCCCAAAATTTAGCACCTTTAAAAAAATTCGAATCTCTAAGAAAATCGATAACAAGATTACCCGGGTAACTTCGATAAGGTTCTGAGTACCAGGCTGATTTAAGCTTATTAGAGAAGATACTAACTGATTTAATATGTTCGGTTACCTCCTGGATTAAACGAGCAGTTATATTTTTCGCTGATTCAACATATTCATGATAATGGATTAGAAGATGATCCCATGCACTGATGGCTCCAACATCTTTATAACCCAATGTCATAGCCACAATTTGCATATTGTTTACCACCTCTGGATCATCCAGATAAATATCTTCTTCAAGTCCGATAAAAAGCTGATAGAGATGTCTGAAAATCTCTAAAAAGGTAATGACCCTTTCTAACTCCTGATAGATTTGTTTTCGACTGCTATCTTTTCGCGTCAGAGTTGCGAGGACGTCCCACCGATTCCCACGGTAGATTCGAAAAATCGTTTTACCGGAAAGAATAATCCCTGAGACCATTCTTAAAGCATCATCTTTAGGATTTAACTTACATTCATTAATTTGTCTCAGAAGTAACGAACGAATCTCCCCCATAATACCTCGTAAGTATCCTTCATGAAATTTGTTGTCACGAAAGCTGTGATAATGGTAACGATAGATGATCTCATGTTCAAACTGCTCAAAAAGTTGCTGACTTCCGACAATTGGAACGGCGCTAATCATTTCGGATATTATGATAAAGTCATGGATTTCCTTATCTAGAAGTTCTTTATATTCCTGAATCGAAGCGGTATAAAATTGACTCCCAACATGTTCAGACAGATAAAAATGAAGTTCTGTCGCCCATTTGAACATTTCTCCTCGAATTTTCCCGATGACGAGATTTAACTCTTCTCTCCCAGGTGAACCATCATCAATAACACCGACATCAATATCGTCTTGATGAGCCAGGCTTCCAACTCCTAACAATGTAAATTCAGGAGGTGTTTTAGAATCAAAAAACAGGTCTAGTAATTTCTGCATATAGATAGCGGCAAGTTTTCTGAAATCAGTACCAGTTTGTAACATAAACTGTTTGTATACTGAGAAGCGATCTTCTGTAGAAGTTAAGTTTAACATCAACACATCGATAGAACGCAGATTTAAATGGAGAATCTGAAGAGAATAGTAACAGGCGAGAAAGGATAGTTTTTCTTCGAAACTAGTCGCCACTCCCAACACGATATCCATCTCTTGGCTCAGGCGAGAAGCACCTTTCCAGAGATAGACATCCTCGATTTTACCCGCGTTTTCTAAACTCTCCACCATCGGATCGAGATATTTCTCGATCGTCCTGATATATTTTTGATGATGGTTGCCTAATTGGTTAACTCGTTTTTTTAATCTATTAAAATATCGATACACTAGTTTACCCAAAAAACACATTCAAGTAAAATATTGACCTTATAAACCTTCCCAATGGATTTGGTCATTTATCTGTCGTCCATCGTTTAAGGCATTTGTTTTTTAATGCATTATCCACAGTCAACTGACAACGTACGAAGGACTAGGCCAATATTTCTTTTCCAATCTCAATACCAACTTTAAACGCTTGCAAATTAATGTTCTCTGTTCCCTTGGGTACTCTTGAAAGTATAGCTTTTTCCATGGCTTCGATAGATACAATTTTCGCTAATTCAACAATAATTCCCAGAGCAACAATATTCGCGACGACGATGCGTCCAACTTTACTTCTTGCAGTTTCAATAATCGGAACTTTGTAAATTTTATACTCCCCTTGTGGGCATTCTTTCACAGAATCAGAATCAACAAGCAAAATACCATCATGCTTTAAATCCTTGACGTAGCGGTTGCAAGATTCCTGTGTTAGTGCAAGTAAGAGATCGATATTAATCGCTTTGGGATAATCGATCTCTTCATCTGAGATAATGACCTCAGAACGGCTGGCGCCGCCTCGAGCTTCGGGTCCGTAAGATTGACTCTGGGTCGCGTTTTTATTATCATAAATTGCGGCTGCTTCTGCTAAAATTTTACCAGCTAAGACCAGGCCCTGTCCACCTTCACCACTTAATCTGACTTCGAAACGATAACTCATCTATAGTTCTCCCAAAAGTAATAGTGTAGAACTGGCAAATATTATACTCAATAATTATTGGAACCTACGACTTTATGATATTAGGATTATGGAGTGTTGGATTTTTGGAGTATTGAAATCCATTGCTCAATAAATCCAATTCCTATTAATGAAAATCTCTAATTAAATTCGATGAAATTGAATATTAGCTTTAACCTTTAAGCTGTTCGATTAATTTTTGATAATTTTCTGTATACTCTGGAAGTTCCCTGTCGACTAGTATTCCAGTGACAATCTTATCATTCAAATCTTCGGGATTCATTTTGGTGGCTTTTTCTATTGAAATGGAATCTTCTTTTAATTTTTTCATCATCGTTACACCAGTACCCAATCGATTACGTCTTCCAAAAGCAGTCGGACAGGGCGTCATAACTTCAACAACGGAGAAACCTTTTTTCTGAATTGCTTTCTCAATCATTTTATCTAACTTGATTGCATCATACACTGTTCCCCTGGCAACAAAGCTGGCGCCCGCTGCTTCAGCCAGACCACTGATATTGAATGTATTCTCAACACTTCCAAAAGGCGCCGTACTCGCTCGGTAACCGAACGGAGTTGTTGGTGATACCTGTCCTCCGGTCATGCCGTAAATATTATTATTAAACAAAATTACTGTAATGTCGATATTTCTTCTGGCCGCGTGGATGTAATGATTGCCTCCTATTGCGGTAGCATCTCCATCTCCTGTTACAACGATGACGGTCATTTCTGGTCTCACCATCTTCACACCAGTGGCAAACGCAATAGCTCGACCGTGAGTCGTATGAAGGGTATTAAAATCAACATACCCTGTCAATCGGCTGGAGCAACCGATACCAGAAACCATGGTAATCTCATCCTTTGATAATCCAATTCTATCGATTGCCCGAAGCATCGCCTTCAAAACTATGCCATCTCCACATCCTGCACACCAAATCAGTGGCAATTTATTTATTCGCAAATATTTTTCGTAGTCGAACATTTTTCTTTCCCTACTTAACTTCATTAATCAACTTGAGCCGCTACTTATTTCAATGCCAAATCTATAATCACAAAGTTAAAAGTTTGAAATAAATTAAAGTAACTAAAGACCAGCTACTTACTTAGACACTAGATCCAATATCACATCAAAAATCTGCTGCGGATTAATCGGCTCGCCATCAATTCGATTTATTTTAACAACTTGGCATTCGCATCGAACTGCCCATTCAACTTCATGAGCGATTTGACCTAAATTTAACTCAGGCACAACAATATAATCTACTGCTTTGCCCATATCTCTGACCTCTTTATCAGGAAACGGCCAGATCACTTTGGGTCTAAGGAAGTGAATTTTAATCCCCTTCTCTCTTGCCCAGATGATAGCCCGCCGTGCAGATCGAGATGTAGAGCCGTATGCAAAAACACCGATTTTTGCACCTTCATCTTTTTCTTCATCAAATTGGATAATTTCATCTCGATAACGATTTATTTTTCTATTGAGTCTTTTGAGCAGACGATCAATCTGTTCTGAGTTATTAGTTGGAAAGCCTGTTTGATCGTGTACCAATCCTGTAACATGAAAACGATAGCCCTCACCAAAGCTAACAAAAGGCGGGATGTCCGATTCGGTCTCCTGATATGGTAGATATTTCTCAGGAGGGGCCTCTGGTTTAATCCGATCCCAGATTTCTATCTCATTCTTACTGGGTAGAACTACTTTTTCATTTACATGTCCAATAATTTCATCTAATAATAAAACAACTGGAACTCGATATTTCTCTGCCAGATTAAAGGCTCTCACCGTAAGGTCAAAAGTTTCTCGCACAGAATTAGGTACTAATGCGATAATCGGATGATCACCATGGGTTCCCCAGCGCGCCTGCATCACATCTCCCTGAGAAGGTAAAGTCGGAAGACCTGTACTGGGACCGCCTCGCATGACATTCACAATTACGCATGGGATTTCCGCCATCGAAGCATAACCGATATTTTCCTGTTTTAATGAAAATCCCGGTCCACTGGTCGCAGTCATCGCTTTTGCACCAGCCAATGACGCGCCAATCACTGCACCCATCGACCCGATTTCATCTTCCATTTGAATAAACTTGCCGCCGACTTTGGGCAGTGCGTAAGAAAGCACTTCCGCAATTTCAGACGAAGGGGTAATGGGATAACCCGCATAAAATTGAAGACCAGCCGCAATGGCACCCTCAGCGCAGGCTTCATCACCGGTCATAACCCGTACGCGATTTTGTGTCTCTTTATCCATTTAATCTTGTTATCCTGTTTAAAAATTTATTTCTGAAATGATTTTTCATAATGTTTTTATTTTGGATCAGGTTTCGTAACCGTTATCGCAAAATCTGGACAGCGAATTTCGCATAGGCCACACGCCGTACAAGCCTCCAGATTCACCACCTCAGGATAAGCACCATTCATTGCCAGCACATGAAAAGGACAGAACTCGACGCAGATTTCACAGCTTTTGCACCATTCTTTTTTGATGGTAATGGTTGGTAGTTTCTTTTCCTTCGTTTTAGTCATAAATCTAAGTCTCACTTTGCTTTTTCTTGGCAATTAAGACATATAGAGGAACATTAAAAAGCTGAGCTACTTTTTTGATATATCAAGAGTCTTGAAATGTTGGGTTTATTTTTTTAATTGTTCCTTTGCTATACGCCTTCCGATTTCAAAAGCAGCAGCTATGCGGATGATTTTCACATCCGATAATCCTTTGAACTCCAAAAATTTCTCTAATGGCTGATTTGCCATCCCATGAAAAGAGCCATACTTTTCAAGAATTTCTTCAGCAATCTTTTCAGCATTTTTTCCTTTGATTCCTGTAGAAATAAGAATGGCTAAAAGCTCAGCCTCGGTCAAAGACTGAGCCCCCAACTCACGCAATTTTCCTCCAGGATGTTTCCATTCTTTCATAGCGATTACTTCACTATTTTACAGATTCCTTCACCCGTCTCACACTATTGCTCATACACTTGGGACAGGTTCTTTCTTCAATCACTTTTGGATCATAGCTATCAAAAAACTCATGCCCACAGCGCAGACATTTAAATTTAGCTTGTCCTTCCATTTCTTTCTCCTCTAGTTGATTGTTTTAAAAAATTAAATATAATTATTTTATTGACTTTTTGCAAGTAGAATTTGAGATATTTTTCCATATATTTGCTTCAAAAACCATTTTTTATCTTGACATTTTGTTCTGAATTTAATGTGTTATTATTACAGACAAACTGTAAAAAAATTTTTGAGGATAACAATGAGTGAAATAATAGTATCAACACCTCCAAAGACCTCCCTGGGGCTGTTAACTTATGAGGATTACCTGACTTTCCCTGATGGTGATTGTATTAAAAAAGAGATTATTGAAGGAGAACTTTTTATGAGTCCAGCTCCTGCCTTAAAACACCAGATTATATCAAAAGAGATATTTTTAATTCTTAATGATTTTGTAAGAAAGAACCATTTAGGAGAAGTATTTTATGCTCCCTGTGATGTCGTCCTTTCAAATATTAATGTCATGCAACCAGATATTCTGTTTATTTCCAACAATAATTTCCAAATTTTAACTGAACTAAATATTAAGGGGGCACCAGATCTCATCGTTGAAATTATTTCACAATCTACCAGAGATACTGATCGTATTTATAAAAAAATGTCTACCAAAAATTTGGTGTTAAAGAGTATTGGCTCGTCGATCCAAATGAAGAAATTGTCGAAATCTGGGTTCTGAAAGGTAAAAATTTTCAACTTGATTTTCAAGCATCAAAAGAACAAAGAATTGAAAGTCAGTTGCTGAAGGGATTGCAAATTGATTTACATTTAATATTCAAGAATGTGTAAGATATCGACATAGCACATGTACAAAAACTTCATGGACAAAATAAATCTCTCCAGTAAAGTAATTGAAGCTCAGATTCAATCCATGTCATTGATTTTATTGTCAGATTTAAAGAAAAATATTTTGGTGTTAATTGTTACATCGATACACTTCGGTCTCACAAGGGGAGAGAAAAGAAGCAATTCCTTCATAGCAAAGGAAAAAATTTAATCCACATCGATCTCCCGGTTCATTTCAAAGGCAGCAAAAAGTGTGGTCAATTCGACCTCTATTCCCAACGAGAATTAAGCTAGTTAAGAAAAATTTTAAATGAAGGGGTGGTGGGATAGAATAATCAACTCATTTTAACTTTATAAGTCGTTATTTATCTAAATCGATTAAATTTAAGATGTCCAAGTCATTTAATCCCATCCCCTGAAAAATAATTCCCCTTTTATGTAACCTTTTTTAACTATCTCAGTTTACATATATGAAAAGAAAAATTACCTTCAAACCTGAGTTTGTAAAATGACTGTTGTTTGTCGTCCGTAGTCAGTTGAATGAAGGAAAATAGAAGAACTACAGACAACTGATAATGGACAAAGGACTTATTACGTGACGTCACAATCAGATAACCAGATTATGCTCAAAGTTCGAGATGGAGACCTGGATAAGCTCAGCATTTTGTTCGAACGCTATAATAAAACACTGTTTAATTTTTTTCTTCGATTGACCAGAAATAAAGCGATCAGCGAAGATTTAGTCCAGGAAGTATTTTTGCGCATGTTAAAATATCGCCATACCTATCGTGGTGATGGAAAATTTACCAACTGGATGTTTCATATTTCACGCAATGCTCATATCGATTTTTTTAAAAAACAAAATCGAGAGCAGCAATTATCCGAAGGTGAACCAGAGCCGATTAGCGAGAATTTAAATCCCGATGAAATGTTGGAAGCCAATCAAGATGTAGACCTATTACGAGCTGCATTAACAAAATTATCGCTTGAAAAACGTGAGGTTTTGGTGCTCAGCCGCTTTCATAATATGAAATATGAGGATATTGCAGAAATCCAGGACTGCCAGGTGGGGACGATTAAAGCCAGGGTTCATCGGGCAATTAAAGAGCTAAGCGATATTTTCTTTGAACTATCAGGTGAGAAAGCATCATGAAATGTGATCAAATAAGAAACCTTATTCCAGATATGCTTCTGGAGGATTTAGATGAAAAAGCCAAATCAGAAATGGAAAACCATCTTTCTATTTGCCAGGAGTGTAAAACCGAAATTGAAAATTTAGCGACATTGTGGACAAAATTAGGTTCAATTTCAGATGAAGAACCGACCGCTGCGCTGCGGCTGCGTCTTAACACCATGCTCGAAGCTTACAAACAGGGTCTTCAACATGCGAAACCAGCACGCAGTTGGCGAGAAATGCTGAATAACTGGCTGGGAAAATGGCTGCCCACACAACCGATTTTTCAGTTGGCAACGGCAGTAGTTTTATTGTTCATTGGTCTCGTGATTGGTTCTCGTTTTAATGTGGTCAAACGACACAATGGTGAAATGGCTCAATTGCGTTCTGAAGTCCAGAACATGCGACGAATGGTTGCCCTTTCTCTGTTAAAACAACAATCACCGATTGAAAGACTGCAAGGTGTAACCTTGAGTTATCATCTGGAACAACCAAATTCGGAGCTATTGTCCGCACTTTTAAATACGTTAAATCATGATCCGAATGTCAATGTCCGTCTGGCAACGGTCGATGCTATGTACTTGTTTAGTAATAGACCAACAGTCAGGCAGGGATTGATCGAATCACTAACCCGACAGGATTCGCCGTTGATTCAAATCGCAATAATTGATCTGCTGGTTGATATTCGTGAAAAACAAGCCATTAAAGCCCTCAGACAATTGATTGAAAACGAATCACTGAATCCTGATGTGAAAAAACGAGCCAGGTGGGGGATAGGACAACTTTAAAAATTTTAAGTTTAAAAGTTAGCAGTAACATTAATGACATTGTTGAAAAATTCTATTTTATGGGAATTCTGAGTCCGAAATATACGAAAAATCAACTCATGTGTCAACTTGGAAAAAATTAAGGAGCTACCCATGAAAAGGATTCTGTTAACAGTTATCATTCTTTTCTTATTCACTTCTGCTAATTATGCTGCCGATTTCTCTGTGGTTCAAAAAGATGAGATCAATAAAACCTTCAAGTTCTCTAAGACTGCAGTTGAAAAATATCTTGAAATCGAAAATATTAATGGCTCGATTCAAGTCATCGGCTACAAGGGTGAGGAGGTGAAAATGACCGTTCACCAGATGATTGAAGCCCGCTCAGAAAAAAAAGCAGAGGAAGCCAAAGAAAAGGAAAAGCTTGAAATTTCAGAAGGGGATGACACCATCAAAATTTATGTCGATGCACCGTATCGGAGATCAGATGGATCAATTAATTATAAAGGTCCGAAATACTATGGCTACAAAGTGACTTTTGACTTCGAACTCAAAGTGCCATACCAGACCAACCTTTATCTCCGAACTATTAATGACGGGGATATCGATGTTGAAAATGTGAAAGGAAATTTTGATGTTAAAAATATCAATGGTGGGATTGAAATGAACGAGATCACAGGTTCAGGAAAAGCTTACGCTTTGAACGAAGATCTAAAGGTCGAATTCAATGAAAATCCTAAGGAGGATTGTTATTTTGGATCACTCAATGGGGATGTTAAAGTCACTTTTCTCGACGGACTTGCAGCAGACTTTCTGCTGAAAACCTTTAACGGAGAAGCCTATACAGATTTTCCAGTGATCCACGTTCCATTTGTAAAAGAGACGAAGGAGAAGAAAAAAGGTAAATATGTTTACAAAACCAATCGAAAAACAAAAGTGAGGGTTGGTAATGGTGGTCCCGAATTTGAGTTTGATGCTTTTAATGGCGATATTCGGATTTTGAAAAAGTAGTTGGTGAGTTGTGATGTATTGATTAAAAATTATTTAAGTGAAAAAAATAACTTTGCATGTATCTCAGTTGTTCGTTATCTGCTGCAAATTACAACGGACAAATGACCACTGACAAAAGACAAAAATATATGGAGGCAGAAAAATGAAAAGAATTTTCCAAATATCTACCATCCTATCATTATTCCTGATATCAACGATATCTTACGGACAACGAGCTTCAGTTGATCGCCTCGCTGTCCCGTTTAGCGATCCATCTCGACCAGGACTGGTAAAAGCGAGTCTGGTCAATGGTGGAATAACTGCAATTGGATACAAAGGAAAAGAAGTGATTGTAGAAGCCCAGGTTCGGATCGGTAACTTATTGGATGATGAACGAGACGATAAGAAAGCCAATGGCATGAAACGGATTCGTATGATCAGTACCGGGCTAACCGTCGAAGAAGAAGATAATGAGATGAAAATCAGCACCGAATCCTGGAAACGATCCATTGATCTTAAAATCCAGGTCCCAATTAAGACCTCGCTGAAATTACACTGTGTCAATCATGGAGACATTTTGGTTGAAAATGTTGAAGGTGAGATTGAGATCAACAACCTCAATGGAGCGGTCACATTAAAAAACATTTCCGGCGCGGTGGTCGCCCATGCTCTCAATAAAGATGTTGTGGTGACGTTCAAAGACATTGATCCGAAAAAATCCATGTCATTTAGTTCTTTGAATGGCGATCTTGATATCACTTTTCCAAAGCATCTCAAAGCAACGCTGAAATTGAAATCGGATAATGGCGATATTTATAGCGATTTCGATATGTCCAACCAGGATGCAAATCGCAAAATTGTTGAAGAGAATACTCGCAAGAAGGATGGCAAGTATCGAATTCGTCTCGAAGATGCCATAACTGTAAAGATAAACGGTGGTGGCTCAGAGATGTTGTTTAAGACTTTTAATGGAGATATTTATATTCGGAAGAGTAAATAGATCAAATAAAATCTTCTAATATAAATTTGTATGAAAAGGCAGGTGGGTAATCGCCTGCTTTTTTTTATAAGCAACTTTATAAATTTCTTGGATTAAGATTGTGATATAAAGTTTGTTAACTACGTTGCCAAGAATGAAGTAAGAGAGTAGAGAGAAAATTTTATAATTATTGTAATAGATACATATAATAACAGTTCTTTAAATTATTAAAAAAACTCTTGACAATGTTACTAAGATATACTTTATTTAAGATAAAGTAATACTATATTTTAGATGAACTGAGATAGGGTGCAAACTAATGAATTCGGAATTTCAATATATTTTAAGTTATTTATATTCATACATATACAAGCTTAAGGTTTTGTTGTAAAAATTTATGGTTTAATTTTG